>Ga0187865_1000226_pt1 | contig 80463 bp, 84 predicted proteins | sample June2016WEW_11_1_2_FD_132989 | JGI IMG/M metagenome (GOLD analysis project Ga0187865, IMG submission 132989) | Peatland microbial communities from SPRUCE experiment site at the Marcell Experimental Forest, Minnesota, USA - June2016WEW_11_100 | ecosystem: Environmental > Terrestrial > Soil >... | reverse complement strand
TGCAGCGTGAAATTACCAGAGCCTTGGTCCTCAACCCCTCTGGCCCAACACGCGGTGCTCACGCACCGCCTGGTGAACTGCGCCTTGACAACGCCTTCCTCCTTATCGAGGGGCACCCCGGTCCATGGTCTCCACCAGAGCAGCAACAGAGCGGCGACGATGCCCGGCACGGTCCACAGGAGGGTTGGATCGCGATAGACGCCGAGCATGAGGCGGAATCCCGGCAGGCGGCGCTGCGCGGCATAGCCGATGGTCCAGTGAAAGTAGTTGCCGAGGCCCGTGGTCCAGTGCAGCGCGAGCACGGCCGCCGCGAGCGTGGCGCACACGCCGGCTAGAACCGCGAACAGTGCGTGAGCGCTGGGCGGTTCAGCGAGAGCTTGCCCGCGCCGGAGCCACCTCATCGTGAGGACCAGCAGAACCGCGGCGATGGCCGCCAACAAAAACGGCAGGCCCATGTTCTGTTTGAAGAAGAGGGGAGCGCACAGTCCAGCTCCGGCAGCGAGACCACGGGCCACGCTTCTTTTTGCATCGGCACGCTGTAAAAGCCATAGAGCGACGAGAATCCAGAACGTGCAGTCGCAGTCGTACTCGGGAGTGGGCAGGATGCAGTAGATGCCCAGGACGGTGAGCGGGGCGGCGATGAACAGAGCGATGGCCCACGCGGCTGCCACGCGCCCGCGCAGCGAAGCAAGCGCGATTCTCCACGCCAGCACCGTGCCCAGGCCGCCGACCACCGCGGCGTAGAGCACGTGGTGAAAGAAGACACGGCCCGTAAGGCGGACGATCGCGGCCTGGATGAGAAACGTGAGCGGCGCGTGCGCCAGGGGAAAGTCGCGGTACGGCATTTGGCCCAGGGCGATGCGCTCCGCGGTGTTGAGGATGTAGCTGAGATCGAACAGGGCTGCGACGTGCGCGTTCTGCCAGAGCACGACAGCTGCCGTGGCCGCGAAGAGGACGATCGCCGCGATCCAGTCGCGCAGCGCCCAGCGCGTGCCCGACGGCTCGTGCTCTTGCAACTCGAACTCGTGCAGCGCCGATTTCAGAGGTTCGGCCGTTCTACTTACCATCCGCGACGATAGTAATAGGGATAGGCGCAGTAGGGCATGGAGAACAGCGCCATCAGCAGTGCAACGAACCAGCCGACCACGGTCCAGCCAAGAAAGACGTTCAGCAGCAGGATTCCCGTAGCGTTGTGCGTGTGCCGTATAGCCGCAATGATGGCTGGGAGGAAATAGAGCGCACCGGCAAAGATGAGGAAGTGCATAGAAGCCCCCGCAATTGTTCCCAAGAGTGCTACGCAGAGTGTACCGCCGAAGTTCCCGGCCTCCATACTGTTTTTGCGACGGCCGCGGCCGCGAACGGAAGTCCATGGCATTGAGCCTCGGAAACCTATGAAAATGCGGTGCATATTTTGATTGCGTACTTGTTTGCCCATGCGTATACTCCCTTGGTCGTGCAAAATCCCCCAAGGAGCGCATCATGGGAAAGATCAACGTGGGCCGCCTGATCCTGGGCGGAATTGTCGCCGGAATCGCCATCGATCTGTTGGATTATTTCGTGGATGGCATTTGGCTGGCGCCGAGCTGGACCAATGGGATGGCCCTACTCGGCCGGCCCGGATTCTCGCCGGCGCAGATTACCTGGTTCAACGTGATTGGATTTCTGACCGGAATCGTGGCCATCTGGATTTACGTGGCGATCCGGCCGCGTTTTGGCGCCGGCGTGAAGACGGCAATCTGTGCCGGGCTGGCCGTATGGGTTCTGGCAGTCCTGTTCCCGAACGTGGGCTTCATGTGCGTTGCAAAACTTTTCTCGCATCACCTGACGCTGTACACGACGCTCGGCGGGTTGGTTGAGGTCGTTTTTGGGACCGTTGCCGGAGCATCGGTTTACAAGGAAAGCTAGCCCAGCAACCGGGGCCAAAACGAAGCTGCCATAAGCCGCGCAGGCATTTCAAGTGGCCGCGCTCGCTTAGTTTGCGTACAACCATCCGCATGGCTTGAACGGGTGCGAGGGAGGGTGTGTCTGTCAACCGAGTGCCGGGATATGAACGGGAAGTCACCCCGTATGCCGGTCGCGGACACCGTGTCCCTCTACAATGAATCGGTATGCCGACCGTCGTCCGCTCGTACGCGAAGATCAACCTGGGCCTGTTTCTCGGTCCGCCGAGGCGGGACGGATTCCATGCCCTCGCCACCGTGTACCAGACACTGGAAACCCATGATGTGGTTACGGTTACGGCACGGACCGCGCCGGCGACCTCGTTGCGGATTACCTCGAACGATAGCCGTGTACCGACCGACGAGCGCAACACGGCCTGGAAGATTGTTCTCCTGGCCTTAGAAGGTCTCAAGTTAAGTGCCGAAGTTTCAATTGATATCGAAAAGCGTCTCCCGGTGCAGGGAGGCTTGGGCGCGGGGTCGGGGAATGCGGTTGCCGCGCTGATGGGGTTGGAGAAAGAGCTGGAAAAACAGGGAACAGGGATCAGGGAACAGGGATCAGAGTTCCATCCGGATTCGGCAAGCCGGCGAGTTGGCGAGTTAACGGGGCAGGCGGGCGGGATTGTTCAGAGTTTACTGACGCGACGGTTAGAGCTTGCTGCTCAGGTCGGGTCGGACGTGCCGTTGTTTCTTATCGGCGGGACGGTGCTGGGCCAGGATCGCGGGCAGAAGGTTTCTCCCCTGCCCGATATGGAGCCAACGTGGTGCGTGGTTGCTGTTCCCGAGGCGGGAGTCTCCACGCCGCAGGCATTTCGCGACTGGGATGCGCTGTGCGCGACGGAAGGTTTGACCGCAGAGGCTGGCACCGCTAGACTAGAGAAGTTGAGCCGCGCCTACGCCAGCGCCTTCCGGGGAGAGATTCCCGGGGGCGGGCTTGGAGCAGGCTCCTCCGGTGTCTTCTCCCGAGGAGAAGACCTGGCCGGACCTCAAGAGTCCGCGCTTGTCCGCACCGGGATCATGAGCTGGATCGAAAACGACTTCGAACGCGTTGTTTTTCCCCAGCACCCCTCCCTTGCCGAGATCAAGCGTCTTCTTGCGGCTCCGGGCACACCGGAGGCAGCCCTCTATGCCGCGCTGTCGGGGTCCGGTTCGGCGCTCTTCGGGTTGTACCGGACCCGCGGAGATGCGGAAGCGGCCGAGGGCCGGATCCGCGAAAGGGCCGGGGAGTTGGGCGTGCGCAGCACCACCATCACACGGTCCCTGCCGCGAGCCGCGTATTGGGAACAAATGTTCGTTGAAAGCTAGCTATCAGCTCTCGGCTTTCAGCCTTCAGCTTCCTCTTTGGGGAGCCATAAGCAAAGGTTCCTTTTGAGAGAAGCTGAGAGCCGACGGCTGAAAGCTGTTGATTCGTTATTGACAGTCGACCGCTGGGCAAGCGAGACTCACCCACGGCTGACCGACGTGCTGGGCGATCGTTCAATGGCAGGACAATGCCCTTTGGAGGCATTTATCCAGGTTCGAATCCTGGTCGCCCAGCCAGAAAGAACAGCTTCTAGCTGCTAGCTTCTAGCTTCTAGCTTTTACCTGCTTGAGCCGGAGTCGTTGCTCTCAGCAAGGAGGAGCTAAAAGCTAGAGGCTAGAAGCTAGGAGCTTGCATTAGGAACGCAGCCATAGCCAACCAGCATGGAGGTGCTCTCAAGATGGAAGCGGGAACGTCGACGGTGACACAGGAAAGCAAGCCGGGCGAACCAAACCCGGAAAAGCAACCAGGCCCGGAGAAGCCAGACAGCAAGAACGCACCCAAGAGCGGAGGCGGGGACGGGGCCAAGGCCAGGGACGCGAAGCTAACCCCCGCGCCGGAGCGCAAGAAGCCCGCGAAGCTGAGCGAGGACAAGCGCTTCAAGCTGTTCAGCGGCACGGCGAATCCGAAGCTGGCGGAGGCCATCGGCGAGCACATCGGCGTCAAGGTGGGCGAGGCGAAGATGCAGCGCTTTGCCGACGGCGAGGTGTACTTCCAACTGCTCGAGAACGTGCGCGGCGTAGATGTTTTTGTGGTGCAGCCTACCTGCTATCCGGTGGACCAGCACCTGATGGAGCTTCTGGTGATGATCGATGCGCTCAAACGGGCCTCGGCGGCGCGGATCACGGTGGTGGTGCCCTACTACGGGTACGCCCGCCAGGATCGCAAGGACCGCCCGCGCGTGGCCATCAGCGCCAAGCTCATCGCCGATTTGCTGACCACGGCGGGCGCCAATCGCGCGCTGTTCGTGGACCTGCACGCCGCCCAGATTCAGGGCTTCTTCAACATTCCCGTCGATCACCTTTTTGCCAGCCCGGTTCTGGTGAGCTACTTCCGCGAGCTGAACCTGCCCAACCTGACGGTGGTTTCGCCGGATGCCGGCGGCGTGGAGCGGGCGCGGTTCTTCGCGCAGAAGGTGGGCGCGCCACTGGCTATCGTGGACAAGCGGCGCACCGACATCAACGTCGCCGAGGTGATGCACGTGGTGGGCGACGTGGAAGGCCAGACCTGCCTGATCATCGACGACATTATCGATACCGCCGGAACGCTGGTGAAGACCGTGGACGCACTCTACGACAATGGCGCGGCGGCAGTGTATGCCTGCGCGAGCCACGCCGTGCTTTCGGGCCCGGCCATCGACCGCATCGCCAACTCGCGGCTGGAACAGCTTGTGGTGACCGACACCATTCCGTTGCGCGAGGCGGCACAGAAGTTAACCCTGCCGAGAAGCGAGCCGGCGCAGAAATTGCCCAAGATCAAGGTGCTCACGATCGCCGGCCTGCTGGGCGCGGCCATCGAGAGCATTCACATGGAGACCAGCGTAAGCACGCTGTTTAACTAACAGGGGTCAGGGATCAGGTTTCAGGGATCAGTGACCCGCAACAACAATTAGCTGCCAGTTGTAGGCAGATCGTAGGCACGGACGGTCGACCGGATTCTCTGACCCCTGACCCCTGATCTCTGAAACCTGGCTTCTACAAAGGGAGCGGAACTCGACACTTCGTGCCCGATTCTTAAGAAACGAGAAAAAGCGAGATGCCAGAAGTCGTCGTAGCCAAGGCCCGCGAGGGCAAATTCAACAAGAACGCCGCGCGCCGCGTGCGCGCCGCAGGCAAGATTCCGGCCGTGCTGTACGGCCCCGGACACGATCCCGTGGCTGTTGAGGTGGATCCCAAGCAGATTTCGCGGATTCTCCAATCCGAGACCGGCCACAACACCATCATCGATGTCGAAGTGGCAGGCCAGCCGGCGGCCAAGGCCATGATCGTCGACTGGCAGCGCGAGCCGCTCAACGACCGGCTGATTCACATCGACCTGAAACGCATCGCGCTGGACAAGGTTCTGCGCGTGAGGGTGCGCGTGAAGCTGCTGGGCATACCGGTGGGCGTGAGGACGGAGGGCGGAGTTCTGGACCAGGTGCTGCGCGAGGTCGAGATCGAGTGCTTGCCCGCGGACATTCCCAGCCACATCGATGTGGATGTGAGCGAGTTGGGAATGCACCATGTTTTGCGCGTGAACGGCCTGCCCCGCTCCGGCAAGATCAAGTATCTGACTTCGGAAGATGCGACCGTAGCGCACGTCGTCTCCATCCGCGAGGAAGTGGTTGCGGCGCCGGAGACGGCGGAGGCAGCTGCGGCAGCGCCAGGCGAGGCTGCTGCGCCGGGCGAAGGGGCTGCTCCAGCCGAGCCCGAGGTGATCAAGAAGGGCAAGGCAGAAGCCGAGGCTCCTGCGAAGAAGTAGACCTTGGCGGATGCGAACGAGCTCGGCAACCGGCACAGCCCCTTCCTGATCGTGGGGCTCGGCAATCCCGGTCTCGAATATCTGTGGACCCCGCACAACGCGGGATTCATGGCCATCGACCGCATCGCTCTTGAGGAGGGCGTTGTGGTCCAGAACCGGCGCTGCCGGGCCACCACTGCGACCTGCCGTATCGCGGGGCGCCAAGTGGTTCTGGCCAAGCCGGAGACGTTTATGAACCTGAGCGGCGCAGCAGTGGCCGCTCTGGTGGACGAATTTGAAGCAGACCCGGCACAGGATCTACTCGTGGTTTACGACGATCTGGATCTGGTGCTGGGGACGTTCAAGATCCGGGAAAGCGGTTCGGCCGCAGGGCACAACGGAGCCCGCAGCGTGACCGGCGCTCTGGGCACGGAAGAGTGGTTGCGCATCCGCATTGGCGTGGGGCCCGATCTTCCACCTGAGGCAATTGCTGCCGGAGGCGGAGGGCGGCCGGGCAGGGATTATCTGCTCTCGCCCATGCGCAAGGCGGATCTGACGGTGCTGGACGAGGTGCTGGACCGGGTGGCGACGGCCACGCGGCGCGTTCTCGAACTGGGACCGGCGGCCGCGATGAACGAGTTTAACCGGAAAGAAGACAGGGGTCAGGGATCAGAGATCAGGGATCAGGATTAGAAGCTGCTGCGAACTGTGAACTGCGAACTACGAATTGTGAAGGGATTGCCGCGAGCAATTGAAAAGCGCTCCGGCGGAAAAGGAATACAGATGCCGCGTGTGTATGAAGTGATGTTCATTATCCGTCCCGATGTGGACGACGACGAAGCCGACAAGTTGATTGCCAGCTTTTCCTCCACGGTTACCTCCGGAGGCGGGGTGGTGAAGTCGGTAGAGAAGCTGGGCCGCCGCAAGCTGGCCTACCTGGTGCGCAAGTTCAACGACGGCAACTTCGTGCTGCTGACCATTGAAGCCAATGGCGCAGTGGTTCTGGAGCTGGAGCGCCGGTTGCGCGTGACTGAGCCGGTGATCAAGTTCATTACCGTGCGCGTGGACGAGGAGGAGAAGCGCCTGGCCAAAGTGAAGGCGCTGCGCGGCGTGCGCCGCAAGGCAAACAGCGAACCCGCGGCCCCGGCCGTGAGCGCAGGTGCGCCGGCGGAGCCAGCCGAGCCTGTCCAGGCCAGCGCGTAAAAGCAGGGAACGAGGGACCAAGGGACCAAGAAGCGATCGCGCCGATGGTTCGCTCTTCCCCGACTCTGGCTACTCAAAAAGATTCTCCGGCTGTGCCGGAATAAAGAAATGGAATGAGGAAACAATATGCCTGAAGAAACCCAAGCAAAAGCGCCCGCCCAAGCGGACGCATCTCCACAAAGCGCGCCTGGACCAGGCGGCCCATCCGGACCTGGCTCCGGCCCGCGTGGTCCGAGCCGAGGCGCCGGCGGGCCGGGCGGCCGCGGAAAGTTCTTCCGCCGCAAAAAGGTGTGCAAGTTCTGCACCGAGAAGATCGACGCGATTCCTTACCGCGACGTACGGCTGCTGCAGCAGTTCGTGGCCGAGCGCGGCAAGATCGTTCCGCGGCGGCTCTCCGGTGTTTGCACCACGCACCAGCGCCGCCTGAGCCGCGCCATCAAGCAGGCCCGGAACATCGCCCTGCTGCCGTTTGCCACCAGGCACTGATCGGCTCGTGGGCCGGTTGAGAATTTTGCGCGGCGCTGCCGGCCATCCGGCCCTCTTGTCCGAAGCACGTAGAGTGCATCCGGCGCCGCGATCTTGAGATTTGGAGAGTTTGTCATGGAAGTGATTCTGAAAGAAGATGTAGCCGACCTGGGCTTTCGCGGAGAAGTGGTGAAAGTCGCCGATGGCTACGCCCGCAACTATCTGCTGCCGCGCAAGCTGGCGATGCAGGCCACCGCGGCCAACAAGGCCGTGATTGAACAGATGAAGGCCGCCGCGGCGCACCGCTCCGCCACGGAAAAGGCGAAGGCCGAGGAGCTTGTGACCAAGCTCGAACCGCTCGTGCTCCGCTTTACCCGCAAGGCCGGCGAGCAGGGCCATCTGTTTGGCTCGGTCACCTCGGCCGATATCGCCGCGGAACTGGCTGCGCAGGGCCATGAGATCGACCGCCGCAAGATTCAGTTGGGCGATCCGCTGAAGAGCGTGGGCGACTTCAAGGTGGCCATCCGGCTGCACCGCGAAGTGACCGCTCACGTAACGGTGAAGGTAGAGGCCGAAGCGACCGAGGAAGAGAAGGCAAAAGCCGCGGAGACTGGCGCCGCCGAGCCTGCGGCGACGGAAGAAGTTGCCGAGCCGGCCGCGGAAGAACCGGCTGCGGAGGAAGCAAAGGGCGAATAACGGCGACCCAGGCGTCCGATACCACCTCTCGCTTTGACGAGGGACGTCTGTGTCTCTCTAATGCATCCTAAGTCGATGTAGGACGGGTGAGCTCCCAAGAGGAGTGATCGTCCTGTCTTCGAGGTCAAAGTGGTGTCCCGTTTGCAAACCGCTGTGCCAAATCCCGGAATAGACAGGGCAGATCGCCACTCGATATGTGAGTGAATTAAACAGACTGACCTGCGCAAGCAGACCCTTGCTGTCGAGATTCCAGCCGAAGGTGATTAAATGTCCAAACGTTTGCCGAGAATTGAGTCTGTCGTCAAATAGGATGGGCTCGTGGGTCGGCCTAACAACCTCCTTCCACGGCGGTACCGCTCCATATCGAATGTAGTTCCTGACATCGTCAAAATCTGAGCGAAGAACGAAGTCTGTGCCGTGCTGGTAGGCGACGTAGTTAAACGCAATCTTTGCGATGGCTCGATAAATCGTTGCATCTACTTTAGCGGCGATCTCGACTCGAACTCTCCCATCCTCTGCTATGGGTGCCTCGAGGGTACCTTGCTGCAAGAACTTAATATCCCGCTTCCTTAGTTTTTCAATTAAGCGGCCCATGTCGCTTTGGGATGGCCCAAGCACCCTGATCTCGAAAGAGCCGGGGAGAGATCCGGAATAGGGCCCCACCTTTCCGGGATCATCAAGTTCGGCCTCCAAGAGAAACACCCAATCGTTTGCTCCTTTCCATCGGAAAGCCACTTGGGGCACCGGAATTGGCTCTATTCCAGTTCCAGTGCGATCAGCATCCAGCACGACTGTCGCTCCAAACCACGGCCCGGGTTCGCCAACCTTCAACTCAATTCTCTGGTAGGGCAGTTCTTTCGCCTCTGAGGCAGGCTTAACACCGTAGTGTAGCCGCAGTAATGCCTCTGTACTATCGCGCGACAACGCCAGTTCAAGCGTCTTCCCGAAGCAGCTATTACAGGGCTGACAGACGGCATCATAAAGAATGAACGACTTTGGCTCGAATGTACCGAAGGACTGCGGAATCACGTGCTCTCGGTCAAAGGGATTGCTCTGGCTGAGGCAGTAGATACATTTTGGCGGATGTCCAGGCAAGGGTGCCCCTGTCTTTCGCTACGACGGAAACAGCGAGCCGGAGGCGGTGCGAATGGGGGCGAGGCGGTTGCGGCGGCGCACCGGCTGCATCGCCGGAGAGCCCAGCAGATTGGCAAGCTCGCGCAGCTCGGCGCGGGCGTGGCCGATGACCGCGGCAACCTGATCGAGCCGCTTGCTCTGGTCGCCCGCGAGCGGCAAGCCGGCCTGCGAATCATTGCGCTTGCCGGGCTGGCGCTGCGCCTGGCCCAGAACCGCGCGCGCGCCAGACAGCGTGTACCCCTCGGCATGGACCAAACGCTTGATCTCGAGCGCAGTCTCCACGTCGCGGCGGCGGTAGAGCCGCTGGCCGGTCCCGCTCTTGTTCGGCTTCAGTTGCGGAAACTGCGACTCCCAGAAGCGCAGAACGTAGGTCTCCACTCCGCACAATTCGGCTACGTCTCCAATCTTGAAGTAAAGGCGGTCCGGGATGTGCGGTGGCGAATATGTGCGCTTCCGGTTGAGTTGCGTGGGCATAGAAGTCGGCGAGGGAACCATCGCGACCGGGGAAATTCCTCGCACTACTGGCAGTATAGGGCAGGTTTTTCGTTCTTTGAGCAGCGAAAATGCGGCCTGAACCAAGCTTTGCAGAGGAAAACCGGGGTCGGAATCGGCCCACGCGCTTCTCTTCGCGTTGGCGGCTTCCTCGGCCGGCTACTGCTTCTTGAGCACCGCCGTGCCCTTCTCGTCGGAGAGGATTGCGGACTCGAGTTTGCGAAAGTCTGCCGCCCTGCCGGCGGGAATCTCCACCTGGCGCACCACATATTCGCGCTGGTAGTGCAGCACGCTGCCCTTGGCCGTGGTTGCCGCATGATAACTGGCGAAGTCCATGTCCACGTCGACGGGACCGGGCGTCTCGTCCACGACGTAGCCGGGCGGCAGAGCGATGTCGAAGCTGTCGCGCCATCGGCCTGTGGCCGAGAGATCGATGGGCACGGACCGCGGCTTGTCGTCGAACTGCACCGAGTCCTCGCCCACTACGCGAGGCCGCACCAGCAGCAGCGGGCCGGCCTGATGCGCGTACTGCGGCACCGTCACCTTGTAATGAAACTCAAGCGGCTTTGCCAGGGAGGACGGCTCCACAAACTGAAACGAGTCCAGGACCACACCCGGCAAATACTGCCCGACTCGCTTCTCCCAGTACTCGCGCCGCTCCTTCTCATCGGTGTACTTCAGGAACAGGCGGAGGTCCGCGCCCTCGGGGCCGCTGTGCGAAGTATCCACTGTGCCTGTCAGATTGCCGTCCGCCGAGAGCGCGAAGATCCCTTTCTGTTCCGTGCCATTTGCGCCGGGATCCAACACAGGCAGAGCGATCGACTGGCTTGAAGGACCGGCGGCAAGAATGCCATAACTGCCCTGGAGATACGAGGGAAGATTTCCTACCGGCGTGCGCTCGTTGGTGGGGTCGAAGATCAGGTACCGTTTGCCGTCAGATCCTTTCACCACTGCCATCAAGCGCGGATCGTTCACGTCCGCAGGAATCTGAATGGCAGCGATCATGTGATTGCCTAAGAGCGACGGCGCATCCGGATCGACCACGCCGCGGCGGTCGTCCACCGGGACATAAAAGGCCGTAATGCCGGCAGCCTGCAGCATTGAAATGAGCAGAGTGGTCTTGTCCTTGCAATCCCCGTAACGGTCGCGGAAGATGTCTGCGGCAAAGTGCGCCTGCATACCGCCGATTCCGCGCTCGACAACGAAGTAACGTATGTTCTTCTGGATGTATTCGGTGATGTTTGCGAGCTTGGTAAAGAAATCCGGCGCTCCAGCCGCCAATTCCTGGGCTTCGGCGGTAATCTCCGGCGAGGGGTCCGGGCGGTGCGCCTCAAGATTTGTAAACCAAATGCCCAACGCGCGCCACTCGTTGTCTTTTCCGGCCACGGCCGCATCGCCCCAGGTCACCGACATGCGCGCGGCCAGGGCCGCCCAATTCGGGTGCGCCTTTATATCGCGGAGATCGAGTTTCTGCATGTCTCTGATCTCCCAGCGCCAATGGTTGGGAGCCACCTCGATTGCCTTCACAGGTTGGAACCGATGCCACGACTCGGAATGAGCGCGGCCAGGGGGCAGGTCGACTTCGAGCGCCTCGAAAGCGATTGGAATTCCGCTCTGAATGTGCCAGAGCTTCTCTTGCTTCCACGGAGCAAGCAATTCCTCCGACTCGCAGAGAATGATAGCGCCCACATCGGCCGCGGGAGGACGCACAATGCGTCTTTTTTCCGTGGAAAGCATGACCGGAATACTGATGTCGCCCACTTCCATGAAATCCGTATCCTTGGCCTGGTATTGCTTTTCATCCGCGCCGATGGTCCAGACGCGGAAATAGTTGATCTTCTCGTTCACGTCGTATCGAATAACGCAGCCTTCGTGGCGGGCTTGCGGCTGAAGGATGCGAATGGCTTCGCGCTCGCGCTCCACGGCACGGCCCTGATCGTCAACGGTCTCCACGTATTCGTCGTACAGGATCACCGAACCGGAGTCCTTGGCGTAATCCGGCGTGTGGGTCTTTGCCGCATCCAAGCCCCATTGCGGAACGGGTTCCTTCTTGTCCTTTGCCCCCGCGAGCACGGAGCCGAAAAGAACCGCTCCGCAGCACGCCGTAGCGACCAGGAAAGGGTGGAGGCCCGTGGGCATCAGTTGCCCTTTGCCGCTGCCGTGGGCGGAGCGACGGCGAGCACCAGTTGCCCCTGATCGGCTGCCGCCACCTTCTGGTAGAACCCGCGCAGATCCTGGTACTCCTCCGGCTTGGACAGCGTGAATGCTCGCGCCAGCGCATCGGCGATGACGATTTGGCCCGGATCGGACTGGGTCTTGACAATGAACAGCGCGTGATTTGGCCAGGAGATATTGGCGTCCTGCGGCGCGCCTTCCACGGTCATTCCCTGGGGCAGATCGTAGGTGATCTCATCGCTCACACGTTCGCCATAATGCATGTCGACCGGCTCCAGCCGCTTCTCCTCATTCACAAACGGCTCGCCGCGGCGAGTTTCAAAGAAGAAGGCAGGCAGCAGAAGCCGCTTGGCGGTGGCCGTGCCGAGCGATCCTTTGACATCGACTACCGCCATAAGGTTGGTGTAGGGATCGTCCATGGACAGGAAGTCTTTGACGTGCGCTTCCACGCCCTCGGGGACGATCCGCTCCAGATCGCGGTCAAATTGCATCTTCAATTCCGTGTCGTCCATGCGCAGGGCTGCCTGGCGCCAGCGCAGCGCGGTCTGCCCGGTCATCACAATTCTGATCGTGCCTGTAATGGCGCCATGCACATCCAAGGTCAATTCTCCAACACGAGTGGTTGTGTTGCTCGTGTACTCCTGCATCGGAGTGACTGTGAAAGAGAGCCCCTGCGTGCTCTGGCCGATGCCAGCGGCACCCGAGTGGCGCCAGTTCACCGTCTGGAACGCGCACATCTTCTCGCCGGGATCGAGGACGACTTGCTTGCCGCCGGTGCTCAGGACCACGACCGTGGCGTCAAGCTGAGCCATACTCATGTAGCTCGGGTCGAAAATGCCCCGGTTGCGATCCTCCACCTTGCTCGCGTAGGCGGTCAGCCCTGCGGCGCGCAACATGGCCAGATAGAGCATCGCAATGTCTTCGCTCGATCCGCTCTTCTGGGTCCAGGTGTCCGCGGCGTTCTTGGCTTCCTTGATCTTCAACTGCTTCAGCTCGGATTCGCCTTTTTTGCGCGAGTAATTGGTGTTGTCGAGGGCCTGCACCGCATCGTAGAGCTTCTTTGCCTTGTCGAGATCGCTGTCAGTGGGAGCAATCAGCCCGTTCACTGCATCGCGGATTGTTTTCGAGGGCTCGGCAAATTCATCGACATCCTTCGACCAGAGCTTGACTTCGGCCGGCCAGAACTCTCCCGGGTTATGAGCGTAGCTGTAATAGAAACCCACCTTTTCAAGGAGGCTTTGTATGGGCGGCATCAAATCCTCGCGGGGTATGGGTGGAACGTCGGTCACGTTCACGCTGTACGACCCGTTCACACTCGTCTTGACGGTAACGCCCTGGGGCAGGCGATACTGCCAGATCAAGCTATTGATCAACCGCCCGCGACTGTCGATCAGGTGGTGCAAGGTGGTGTCGGTGCCAGGGGTTCCATTGGGCATGAACTGCTTAAAAGGCGTGAACTGATAGTGCGCCTTGTGGACGAAATAGGGCCGCTGAATCTCCCACTGCGGCGACGAGAACTTGTCATCGTCGTAGCGAATCTCGTAGCTGTACTCCAGGATGCTTCCTACCTCGACGCTGGGCAGAGTGAAGACCATCTTCCCGATCTGAGTCTCGCCGATTTTGGCCACCATCAGGTCTTCCGGCTTTACGGTGAGCGGAATCACGGTGCCATCGGGATGGATGGTGCGGCCCGTGATGTCAGTAATCTTGTAGGACCCCATCTGATAAGGTAGCTCGACCGTGGCCAGTTCCTTACCCTTTTCGGTGAGCACCTTGGCGCGCACGTAGGTGCTTTTATAGTGCATGGGATCGTTGGCGATCTCCTCGATATCGAGGTACACGGCATCCGCACCAGGAGCCTTGGGATCAGCGGTCATTTTAAGTTCTTCGTCAGTGGGCTGCTGGAACTGCGCGCAAACGAAGACCGGCGACACTGCGGCGAAGAAGAATGCTGCGCCGCGCAGCAAGAAAGATTTCGGCATAAAGATTGGACCTGGCTTTAAAGTGCGACCATTCTAACGCGGAATGGGGCGGCCAGACGTGAAAATATTTTGCGCGGCGCGAGCCGATCCTGTTCTAAGAAATCCCCGAAGAAGCCATGAAGCGCTTCCCGAACTGGTCAAAGAAAGGCGTCGCACGACTCCAGCAGAGACGAAACCAGCGCCAGAGGCAGGCCCATCACGTTGAAGTAGCAGCCTTCGATGCGGGGAATCCAGCGAGCGGCGCGGCCCTGGATGGCGTAAGCGCCGGCCTTGTCCATGGGCTCGCCTGTGGATACATAATCGGCGATTTCTTCGTCAGAAAGCGTGAGAAAGCGGACGGCCGTGGCCTCGGCGGCCACTTCAGCGCCTTTGGCGGTGACCACGGCCACGCCGGTGACAACGCGATGGGTGCGGCCCGATAGCAGGCGCAACATGCGGGCGGCGTCGGCCGCATCCTCCGGCTTGCCCAGGATGGTGTTGTCGAGCGTGACGGTGGTGTCGGCGCCCAGCACCGCCAAGGGGGACTGGCCATCCATGCGGATTGATCGAGCCCCGCCGTCAGCTCCGGTCAGCTCGCGAAAGACGGCCTCGGCCTTTTGGCGCGCCAGGCGCGTGACGTAGACGATGGGGTCCTCACCATCCAGAGGATCTTCAGGGATGTGCGCGGGATGCACGGCAAAGCGGTAGCCCGCCTGCGCGAGCAGTTCACTGCGGCGCGGCGAGGCAGAAGCAAGAACCAGCATGAAGAGATTATGGCAGGGCGCGGCTTCTCCCGGCCGTCCCGTTTAGACTGGAACAGGGCTTGCGCGCCCGCCGCGGCGGGGAAGCAACGCCCGGATAAGGTTCCGATGCACTTTCATTTCGATTTTTCGGCGGGCCAGATTCTGTGGACGCTTACGTTTGCGGCGCTGCTGGTGCTGCTGGTGGTGTCGCTGGGGCGCGACAGGGCGCGGCGTTTTCCGTGGTTCACGGCCAGCATCGCCATGATGGCGCTTCTGCTGCTCACGGTCGAACTCCTGTTGAACAAGATTCCACGAATTACGGGAAGCCTGGTTTTTCTGGCGATGTCGGATTTGAACACGATCATCGGCCTGATGGTCGTGGTGGAGCTGGCGCGGCGCGCCTTTCGTGGCGCGGCGCGAGCGAGCTGGATCATCGGCACGCTGGCGCTGGTGGCCGTGGGCGCGGCGGCGCCGGTGCTGTGGGGGCCATGGCCGGCGTGGAAGACGCTCACCGGCATGTCCACGCTGGCGACGATCCGGCTGATGGATATGGCGGCGGACAAGGGGAATCTGCTCACCAGCGTGCTGGCGATCGAAATGGGACTGCTGGTGCCCCTGCTGGGACGCCGCTTTGGAGCCGGATGGCGTAGCCATGCGCAGCAAATCGCGATCGGACTCTCAACCGCTTCTCTCGCGCAACTGGGACTGCGCGGGAGCTTGCAGTTTATCGGGACGCATACCCGTATCCATACGCAGGCGGAGTACGTACGCATCATCGGTCTGCGCGACAAGCTGATCCATGCCAACAACGTGGTGTATCTGGCCGTGCTGGTATGGTGGATTGCCTGCCTGTGGATCGACGAGCCGGGAACGAAAAGCAGGGATCAGGAATCAGAAAACAGTATTTGAGGCCGGATACAGCGCGCTGAAACCTGAAACCTGACACCTTTTATCTGTCCGCTAGATGTGGCAGCTTGCCTGGCCGCGCTTTTCGAGATAGCGCTGGTGGTAGTCCTCGGCGCGCCAGAAGGTCTGCGCCGGTTCCACCCTGGTGACGATGGGTCTTGGCTTGAAGCGGCCTTGGGCGGTCAACTGCTGGATCTTGGCGCGCGCCTGCGCCTCCTGCCCGGGCGAGTGGAAGAAGATGACGGAGCGGTACTGCGCGCCCCAGTCCGGTCCCTGGCGATTGAGCGTGGTGGGATCGTGAAGCGAGAAGAAGGCGTCGAGCAACTTTTCGTAGGTGACTTTTTCGGGGTCGAAGTCGAGCTCGACCACCTCGGCGTGGCCGGTCCGGTCGGTACACACGTCCTTGTAGGTGGGCCGGTCGAGCGTTCCGCCCTCGTAGCCTACGGCTGTTGCCGTTACGCCGTGGATGGCAGCGAACGCGGCCTCCACGCCCCAGAAACAACCCGCTCCGAATGTGGCTTTCGCTGTGCTCATGTCTGTTCAGATGCGCGAGGACAGCTTCCAGCTTCCAGCCTCCGGCTCCATTGTGCCAAAGCCGAAGGCCGTGTGTCAGTAATCAAACTGCTTGCCGCTGTAGCCGCATTGCGCACAAAACAAAGGCTTGATCCTGGCTCAAAAGAGCTTGAGGCTGAGAGCAGATGGCTGGAAGCTGCTCATTTCAACCCAGCGGCGCCAGGTGCTTGGTGTTCTGGTAGGTATGCACGACGCGATGAACGACGGTGAGTGTGGAGAGCACGGCCAGCACCCACAGCACCGGCGCCATCAAGCCCCAACGATTGAACAGCGCGCCCAGCAGGATGAGCACAATGCGCTCCGGCCGCTCCATGAAGCCTACCTTGCACTGGGCGATGAGCGACTCGGCGCGGGCGCGCGTGTAGCTGACCATCAGCGAGGTGACCATGACGAACGCCACCAACACAACGTAGCGGAAGCGGTTGATGCGGCCGTAGTAGACCAGCAGGCCGAAGAAGAGCACCACGTCGGAGTAACGGTCGATGACCGAGTCAAAGAACGAGCCGAAGACCGTCACCTTGTTGATGCGCCGCGCCACGCGGCCGTCGACCATGTCGAAGATGCCGGCGCCGAAGATGACCAGCCCGGCGAAGAAGAACATGCGGTCGCCGTTGGCGGCGTTGGCGTGGCCAAACAGAAACGCGGCGGCAATGTTGATGACCAGGCCGAGAAAGGTGAGAACGTTGGGAGAGATGCGCGTGAGCGCCAACCCATACACGATGCGGTCAAGGAGCCATCCGCAGGCACGGCCAAAGGCGCTTGTCCAGGTCATTTGAGCTTCCAGCTCCTAGCTATCGGTTCCCAGCCACTTCTCTGCCGGAACCAGATTCATTGTTTCGCTGCGGAAGAGCTAGAAGCTAGAGGCTAGCAGTTAGTTCTTCCTTGCTACTGCGCTGCGCCGGAGGCGGCCTCGCCTGTTTCCTCGCCGGCGCCGTCGTGGATGGTGGTCAGTTTCAAAATCTCCAACTGACGCTTGCCGTTGGGCGTCACGATGGTGGCCACGTCGCCCACCTTCTTGCCTACGATCCCGCGCCCAATGGGTGAAGTGGTGGAAATCAGGCCCTTCGAGACGTCGGATTCCTCGCTGGTCACCAGGCGGTAGACGATCTCTTCGTCCTTGGTCGAGTCGTAGACCACCACCGTCGAACCGAATCCCGCCTTGTCGCGGGGAATGTTCGCGAGGTTGACCAGCGAAAGCTCCGCCATGCGCTTCTTCAACTGGCCGAGCCGGGCATCGACGAACTGCTGCCGCTGCTTGGCCATGTGATACTCGGCGTTCTCCGACAGATCTCCCAGTGCCCGGGCCTTCTTGATCTCGGCCGGGAGCTCGTGAGCAAGCTCGTACTCGAGCTGCTTGATCTCCTCCAGAAGCTGTTTTTTGATGTGTTCGGGCATCCGTGGTCCGGTAGCGGGGAGAAGACTGCTCCAGCCGCGCGAAATCAACATTCCTGACTCTTCATTATAAGGCAGGGAAAACCAGCGGTCCGTTGTCAAGTGAGTGGACCAGTTTGGATGCGTTTTGAAAGGGCACGACGGGGCGCCTGTGATCTTTCAAGACGTTGTTCCCTTTTTCGGGAAGTAATCTAGCCGCAGTAGCCGAGGCGGCGCGAATTTCTGAAGACGCTCACATAGAAATCAACGGCCTCTTCGGCGTTCGAATCGAACCAGAGGAAGAGCGTGAAACGCGGGTAGTTTACGAAGGTACTCATGGAAACCCCTGATCTTTGCATTGGCCGCTTGGGGATGCGCAGCGGCCGATTTCCATTGCTATCATTTATAGCTTGCGAAATGCAAGTGAGTTTCGTAGGATGCTTTCGTGGCCGGAATTCCAAAGACGAAGCACCGCTCAGGATGCCCCGTGAGCACGGCTCTCGACCTGTTGGGCGATCGCTGGTCGTTGCTGCTGGTTCGCGACATGATGGTGCGCGGCTATCGCACATTCCGCGAGTTCCAACGCTCCGGCGAGGGAATTGCCACCAACATCCTGTCTGACCGCCTGCAAAAGCTGGAGGCGGGAGGCATTCTCGTCCGCGAGCCGGCAGCCGAAGACGGCCGCAGTACGCACTACCGGCTGACCGCGAAAGGCATCGCGCTGGCGCCCGTTCTTCTCGAAATCTTAATCTGGGGCGCGCATTATGAAGAGACGGACGCTCCCTGTGCAGCGATTGAACAGATGGAGCAAAACCGCGCCGTGGTGCTCGCGGAAGCCGTTCGCCGCTGGAAGCAGCGCGATCCCACGCCGCTCATCCCACCCTTTTCAAAGCTCAAGTCGAAGTCCGATTCCAAATCCAATTCCCCGAAAGGAAGGTCGAAACGATGAAGGTGAACACTTATCTGAACTTCCCCGGCACTTGTCAGGAGGCAATGAATTTCTACGTGAAGCATCTGGGCGCGAAGATCCTGATGAAATCAACCTTCGCGGACATGAGCGCGCAGGATGCGCCGCAGAACCTGCCGCCGGGCCTTAACCGGGACGGCATTCTGCACGCGCGCTTCACGCTGGGCGACACAATTGTAATGGCGAGCGACGGCCCTCCGGAACGCTGCCAGCCCATGCGCAGCGCCTATCTTACACTCAGTGTCGAAAGCAACGAAGAGGCGGAGCGCATTTACGCGGCGCTTAACGAAGGCGGCGAGGTTTTCATGAAGATGGGTGAAACCTTTTTCGCGCATCGCTTTGGCCAGTTCCGCGACAAGTTCGGCGTGAATTGGATGGTCATTCACGAAAAGCCGATGCCGCGCCCCGCCTGAAACCCGAACCCGGCCCGCGTTGAAAAGAAGGCCATAGGCTGCTACTCTCATCTGTCCCGGTGAACGGCCGGAACGGCAGGCGCGGCCATGGCCTTCAAATTTCAGGGCTTCGATTTTCTCCATCTCGATGCCGGCTTGACGGAAGAGGAACGGCTCGTCCGCCGCACGGCCCGCGATTTCGTTGACTCAAGCGTGATTCCCATCATCGAAGGCTGCTTTCAAACCACCACGACCAGATCGGAATAAGGAGCTAAGTGTGCGTCGTTCGTGACCAGACGCACGAGTTCCACTTTCGCCTGTGCGACGAGCAAGCGGTCAAAGGGATCGCTGTGATAAAGCGGCAGCTTTGCTACTTCTTTTGCATGTCGCGCGTAAACTGGCAGCTCCTCGAATCCGTTCTTCCGCATCTCTTCAATCAGTCCATCGGGATCGGCTCTTAGCTTCCCCAGACGAATCTTGATAGACACCTCCCATATGGTCGCAGAAGAAACCAGAACCTTCTCGGAATTTGTGATCAGAGCCCTTGCCTGATGGGTCAGCCGAGGGCTGTCGTCAACCAGCCACAGAAAGATATGTGTGTCGAGCAGAATCCGCACCGTCAAGCCTCGGGCGTAATCAGAAAATCTTCGGGGAGCGGCGCGTCAAAATCGTCCGCGATCCAGATCTTCCCTTTTAGACCGCCGAAACGGATTGGTTTCTTCGCGCGCTCCAGCCGCGTCAGCCGCACCACCGGCTTGCCGGCCCGGGCGATGATCACATCCTCGCCTTTCTCGGCCTTCGCGATGAGCTTCGAGAGGTTGGTCTTGGCTTCGAAGACATTGACTGTCTTTGCCATGCATTTTCCTTAGCTAAGTCTAGCTTAGCATGGAATCGCTTTATACCGCCACCGTAAAACTTTCCTCGCTCCGCGTTACGGGCCGGTAGAACGTGTCGCGCTCTACCGGAATCCGGCCGGCTTCGGCGATCAGGCGGCAGAGTTCCCTGCGCGTGAGGCCCTGCGGCGTGGTCGCCCCGGCGTCGTGGTAGATCTTCTCCTCGATCACGGTTCCGTCCAGGTCGTCGGCGCCGAAGCGCAGCGCGATCTGCGCGATCTTGGGCGTCATCATCTGCCAGTATGCCTTGACGTGCGGGAAGTTGTCGAGCAGCAGCCGGCCGACGGCAATCTGCCGGATGTCGGTCAGCCCCGTGGTCACGGGCAGGTGGTCCAAAGCCGTGTTTTCCGGGTGAAAGGCCAGCGGAATGAAGGTCTGGAATCCGCCCGTCTCGTCCTGCAAGGCGCGCAGCTTGAGCAGATGATCCACGCGGTCGGCGTCGTTCTCAATATGCCCATACAGCATCGTCGCGTTCGACTTGAAGCCCAGCTTGTGCGCCGTCCGCGCGGTTTCCAGCCATTCCTCGCCGTCAATCTTGTGGTCGCAGATGATGGAGCGCACGCGAGCGGCAAAGATTTCGGCGCCGCCGCCGGGCATCGAATCCACGCCCGCTTCGCGCAGCTTCACAAGCGTCTCTTCCACGCTGAGCTTGGCGCGCCGCGCCAGAAACGCGATCTCCACCATGGTGAAGGCCTTGATGTGTACTTTGGGGAAGCGCACTTTCAGGCCGCGCACCAGGTCGAGGAAGAATTCGAGCGGCAGATCGGGGTGCAACCCGCCGACAATGTGAAACTCCGTCACTGCCTCCGAGTAGCCCGAAGCCGCCGTCTGCCACGCCTCTTCGAGGGCCATCGTATAGCCGGCCGGGTCGCCTTTCTTGCGGCCAAAGGCGCACAGCTTGCAGGCCGCCACGCACACGTTGGTGGGGTTGATGTGGCGATTGACGTTGAAGTAGGTCACGTCGCCATGCAGCCGCTCGCGCACATGGTTGGCCAGCCAGCCCACTGCCAGCACATCCGGCGATTTGTAAAGCGCCAACCCGTCTTCTGCGCTCAGGCGTTCCTGGGCCAGCACTTTGGCGGCGATGGGCTCCAGCCGCGGATCGTAGGTTCTAAAGGGGTGCGCCGGATTGGCTGCTCGATCCCGAGTTTCCAGCGATTCAGCGGGCATGGATTGATGATACCGAACTCCGGGTGACTTGGCTCACCTTGGCGTGGAAGCAGCCGAAGAAGAGATCAAGGCCTTCTGCCAGGGCCAGATCGCATACTACAAAATCCCCGAGCACGTCCGCTTCGTCACCGAGTTCCCCATCACGCTTTCGGGCAAGATACAGAAGTACAAGATGCGCGAATTCGAGATTGAAGCGCGCGGCCTGCAGGACGTGGCGAAGGCGGCCACGGCGTAAGGCTGAATGCAGCTGCGCCCGGCGCGCGAATTGGCGCCGGGCGCGAGCCCACTCCAGTTTGATTTGACGTAGCAGCAGTGCTGCGGCCCATTATTGCGGAGGCGCGGTAGGAGCAGGCGCCGGTGCGGGTGGCGCCGGAGCGGCTTCTGCCGGAGCCCTCTTGGCCACGAACTCTTGCGGAGGCCGGTCGCCGCCACCACCGAATGTACGCGTGAACTTGATGGTGTCTCCGTCGGCCGTTCCCTTGTAGCTGATGGTCAACGAGTTTCCGTTGAAGTTCATCACCTGGTCGAAGGAGATGTTGTCCCCATCCACCTTGCCGTTGCTGATATCGGTGTCTCCGCGCCGCGTAGTGATCGTGCCCGTCAGGGTTGTGCCATCGACGTGAAAGTCGAAGGTGAGGGTTTGCGTGTTGCCGTTGCGCCCCGGCACGTCCGCGGTCCATTTGCCGTTAAAATCAGCGGCCAGCGCGCTGACGGAACCGAGCGCGAAAAATAGAAGTGTGATTCCCAGCTTCTTCATCATGTGAGTGTCTCCCTGCATTCCATTCGATCGCGACGCCGGATTTGCAGCCCGCGCCTGTAGATAAGAGACGTTGAAGTGAGACGGGGGGACTCATGGGAGCGGCGGCCAGGGGAGCGAGGGGATATGCGGCCGAAAGCAGGAACGGATACAAACCAAGCCCGCTTGAGAAGGCGCAACAGGGAGCGGAACCGGGCCTCGGAAATCTTCGCAAAACGAAAATACCGGTTTACTCTTGCCATTTCAGTAGCTTAATCAGCTCTCTGAATGCCGCTTCTTCCTCAGCCGCGACGAGGAGTTTGCGGCGTTCAGCAGGTGGCTGAATGAGGAGTTTGAAGAAAAAGCTATTAGCTTTTATCTGTTAGCTTTTGAGCGACTGGCTGTATATTGCCTCGTATGAAGTCACTGGAGGTTCCCGTGTCTCGAAGTTCTATCACATTGCTCTTTACGATCCTGACGTGTGCGAGCATCCCGCTCGCACATTCTGTCCCACTCCGTATTCATGTTCAGGACGGAGGTTGGGAGGCGTTGAAAGATCAGCTAGTGATCGTTCAACCGCTCGAGAACTACGGAGAGATATTTCGGGCGCTCACGGATGAAAACGGAAACATTGCTCCGCGCGATCTCAACTCGGGCTTTTATCGAGTGATTGTGACCAATCCATACGGACTGTGGGAAACAAGGATCCAAGAATTCGCCATTACCTCGGAGCCGGAGACTCTCGTTTTGACGGTGGAGCCGATGCCAACACATGGGTTCGGAGATCGTGTTCCAATTCGCTCCGAGCCTCCACGCACACTGACGGTTCAATTCGTCGATGAAGGAGGTAAGCCTGTCCCCGATGTTCAATTCCTCGTACGGAACGAGGATTTGGATTTCGCGGCCTGGTATATATCCGACGGCAAAGGCATGAAGAAGGTCGAGCTTCCAGACGAGCCAATTACATTGGTTGCTCTCTGGAAGGGGAGCCTGACCATCAGGGCATTCGACAACAAGTTCGTGGATCAACTGCACGGAAAGCACTTCGTCATTTCACTCCGATAGGGCAAGCCGCCACGGTTCCCCGTGGCGGCCGGAGCTCAACACGACAGTGCAGTCTTGACGCTATTGCGGCTTCGCCGCCTGGAAGCCGGCCATGATTTGCGTCATCAGGTCGTTGACGGTGCCGGGTGAACTGGGCAGGAAGATGGTGCTCGCCTTGCCCATGACGCCTACTTCGCGCATGGTGTCGAAGTACTGCGTCAAAAGGACCATGGCCATCACGTCCTGCGCGGTCGAGCCTTCGACGGCGCCCTTGAACGTTTCGACCGAGGTCTGCAAGCCCTTGATGATGGCCTGACGCTGGCGGGCGACACCATCGCCCTGTAGCGCCTTCGACTCGGCTTCTGCTTCTGCCTGCTTCACCTTGAGGATCTTGTCGGCCTCGCCGCGGGCCTGGGCCGCGATCTGCTCGCGCTGCGCGGCGTTGATGTCGTTCATGGCGGCCTTCACCTTGGCGTCGGGAACGATGTCGGTGACGAGCGCGCGCAGAATGTTGTAGCCGAAGTTGTCCATTACTTCGTCGAGGTCCTTCTTGACGGCGGCGGAGATCTGCTGCATCTGCTCGAAGGCTTCGTCCAGGGTGAGCGTGGGCACGTGGCCGAGGATGGAGTTGAAGACGTAGCTCTCGATCTGGCGCTGCGGATCGCTCAGCTTGTAGTAGGCGTCAAAGACCTTCGCCTCGACCACCTGGTACTGCACCGAGACGGGGATGGTGACGAAGACGTTGTCCTTGGTCTTGGTTTCGACGTTGACCACCGCCTGGCGCACCTGCAGGTCGACCAGGCGGACGGTCTCGCAGTAGGGCAGCAGGAATTGCAGGCCGGGGCGCGCAATGCGGTTGAATTTGCCGAAGCGCTCCACCACGCCGGCAGAGTAGGTGCGCACGGTGTACATGGTTTTGAGGACCGTGACCAGCAAAAAGATGCCCACGATGGCGGCGACGATAAGAACGAGCACGAGAACAGCGGAATTGTCCATACAAGGCCTTTCTTACTCCGGCGCGGGAGCGGCAAACTGGGCTTGGTGTTGGCCCGCGTTTTCGAGATGCAGGAATGATACCGCAGGCGGGTTACAGGCGCTGCCCTACGCGCGAAAGCGATGGATTATCGTGCGGAAAGTACCTGCGGGGCGTCTTACTTCGGAGCCGGCGCGTTGCCGCTGGCGGCAGCCTGGGCGTCGAGGCCGTGGGTGGGGTCGCGATGGAGAATCTTGCGCGAGATGTCGGGCCAGAATTCCTGGAAGATCGAGCCGATGCCGCCCTCGGCGGTGACGATCATTCCGTTGCTGATGGTCTGGCCCCAGCCGGAGTTCTGCGATGGGTAGTAGAGATTGGAGATGGCGCCGGCGATGATGTTGCCGCCGATGTTGGAGTAGTTCGGCTCCCATTTGTGGGTGTTGTCGTGCCTGCAGATGACGTTGGTCGCCAAAGCGTAGAGCATCCGGTGCTTGAAGGTGCCGTGGCCCATGCGGAAGTAGCGCGGATCCTGATGCAGCAGGGAGGGCAGGATGCCATTGCTGATGATCTCGCCGTCGAAGGCGTCAAGATAGGCCGCGCCGGAACGCTTGAAGAAGCCCTCGGCGCCCCAGCCGAAGCCTGTGTCGTCGTCCATGGCCTCGTGGTAGCCGGCCACAAGGAAAGCCGCTCCGAACTGAAACGGGTCCGTCATGGAGCGCAGGGCGAGACCCATCTTTTGGCCCGCGGTCATGGAGGCGGCGTCCCAGCGATAGCTGGTGTTGAATGCGGGCACAATCCCCACCACCCGTTGCTGTTCCTCCTCTTTGACCTGTTCTTCGGCCTTCTGGCGCTGGGTTTTCTGTGCACCTGGCTGTTGCGCTGAGTTCTGCGGGCTGGAGCCGCTTTGCTGCGAGCTGGGACTGGTTTGCGAAGCGCCGCTTGAAGAGGTTGCGTTTTGCGAAGTGTTGGCTGCGCCCACCGTGGCCGGAACGGACCCCGTAGCCGGTTGCTGCGCGGCCTGGTTCTGGCCGGCCTGGGGATCAACGGCGGCAGCCAGCTGGACTTGCGGAGTGGGAGCATCGGGAAGTGCAGCGACTGGAGCGCCAGAGGCAGCGTGCAGGATAGGACCCGCCTCCTGCGCAAGAAGACTGCACGATAAACCCAAAAAGGCTACTGCAAGGACGAGTCGCACTGCGGCCCCAACGAAACCTGAATGCATTCATTCACCTGTATTAAGAGTCGTCGTCTGCCGATGCGAACTGCCACGGGGGCAACCGATCCGGGGGGACGCCGCTCGGATCTACCTTGGTCTGCCGAAGCTTTGATTCGAAAGCGGTAATCCGCTTCTAAGGTTATCGACAGTTTCTCTTATTTAGACGCATTTGCATGCCTGCCGGGCACAGAAACGCCCCATTCCAGGCACCCCATAACGCGCAGAAGAGCCGGCAAATGCGTGAATTTGCTTATTTTTAAGGCAAACCCATGAATATGGGCGTCTTATACCTCGAAATCTATAAACCCGCGCTGAGGATCGGTGGACCAGGTTGACAGCGACCGGAGTATCCCTTCCGCTGGGGCACGGTCGGCGACCGGGCGAGTCGCTTTGTCAATTCGCTTCGGGGAACGTTGGTGAGGCGTCCAGCATGTTTCGCGCGGTGACGTCTACGCGCTTGACGTCGATGCGCTTGTATTTTTTCGCTTCCTGAGAGGCCTGACCGCATGGAACCTGCTCGATCTTGCTATCGACATATGCAATCGGGACCACGATCGGGTTCACGTCGCTCGCGCTGAGCCGGACACAGTAATGCCCGCCGCTCTCAATCTGCAAAAGCAAGGCCGTCTTGCCCGGTCCGCCCGAGCTATAGGGCACTGTGAACGAGTGCTGCCCGGCAGCGAGATGAAAGGTCATGAAGCGCCCGGCCGAAGCATGCGCCAGCCTTTGGCTGCCATCAAAGAGCCACCCTGTGAAGGGTACGGTGCCAATTGGAGTGGTAGCTACCTTGACCTGTTTTAAGGTTGACAAACTGATGGAATAGAACATCACCGTGCCGGTCTGCGCGAAGCATGGAACCGCCAAGGTGATCGCGGCGAAGGTCAGCTGCCGGAGCACGAGCATTTTAGGATCTCCTGTTGGGCCCTTAGACGCTCCACCTCAAAGAAAAGAACTCCTTGTGGAAGCTTACACCGCGAAATCGATGAATCCGCGCTCGGGATTGGTGGAGATCAGCTTGACCGTGACTTTGTCGCCCACGTCGAGGCCCTTGCCGCCACGGACCAGCATTCCTTCCACGTGCGGGTCGAGCGTGCGCACGAAGGTTCCGTAGTTGTTTACGCCGGTGACGATGGCCTGGTAGCTCTGGCCGATGTGCGGGTGCAGCACAACAGCCGCAATGCGCTTCTGCATTTCGCGCTCTACCTTGCGCGCCGCGTCCTCCATCGCTGTGCACCGCTGCGCGATGGCGTTGAGCGCGTCTTCGGAGTAAGGCGGCGCCGTGTGGGTGAGCTGCGCCTTGAGCAGCCGCTGCGTCACCATGTCAGGAAAGCGCCGGTTGGGCGCGGTGGAGTGGGTGTAGTCCTGGACGGCGAGGCCGAAGTGGCCGGGGGATTGTTCGTTCGGTTTGACGAGTACGTATTCGCCGGGTCCCATGAGCTTGACCACGGCCAGCGAAAGATCGGGAAAGTGGTCGGGATCCGTCCGCTTCTGCGCGAGCAGGAAGTCGTTGAGGGCCTTGGAGTCGGGATCGGCGGGCAGCGTCGCGCCCTTTTGCGCGGCCAGTTCCACAATGCGATCCCAGCGCTTGGGAGTGCGCACGATACGGCGAATGGAGGCCATACCCGCGTCCTGAAAGGTGCGTGCGATCACGCCATTGGCTGCCACCATGAACTCCTCTATCAGCGACGTGGCGCGATTTTTCTCGACTGGCGCAATCCCGATGATCTCATCGGTGTGCAGCATGGGGTGAGTTTCGATAGTTTCAATATCCAGCGCGCCGTGCTGATAGCGGCAGCCCTCCATGCGCTGCGCCGCCGCATCTTGCAGCTTGAGCTGCGTGGCCAGATCGGCGTTGGCGGCCACCTTCGCTGGCGCGTCGCCTTTGCCCTCGAGCCATGCGCCCGTGCTCGGGTACGCCAATTGCGCACGGTTGTGCACCAGCGCGCGGTAGGCCTTGCCGTCGGATGCGGTTCCCGCGGCGTCGACGGCGAATTCGATGACCATGGCCACGCGGTCTTCGTTCTCATTCAGCGAGGTGATGCCTTCGGAGAGTTCCGTGGGCAGCATGGGGAAGATGGTGACGCCGGTGTAGACCGAGGTCGTTTCAGACTGAGCATGAGCATCGATCACGGTATCCTTCTCGACGCGTGCGTCCACGTCCGCCACGCCCACCAGCACGCGGATGCGGCCGTCGGTTAATGGCTCGGCCCACTCGATTTGGTCGAGATCCTTGGAAGTGTCGTTGTCGATAGAAGACCAGAGCAAGCCGCGCAGGTCGGCAAAGCCATCCCCTGCGGGAGCGGCGGGTTGTGCCTGGATCGCGGCCAGTTCGGTCTCGGTTCCGGCAGGAAAATCGGGTTGAAATCCGTGCTCGATCATGGCGGCGTGGGCCGCGGCCACAAGATTGAAGTGATAGGGATGGGTGGAATGCATGAAGGATCGTGCTCCTGAACGCGAAATGCCAGCGTAACACGTCAAGCCGCGGGAATCTGCCGGGTCCGCGGCGCCCGACGTTGCCCGAGGGACTTTGAACTCAGGGCAACTGGATGCCGAGATCGGAGAGCACTTTGGGTTTGGATTCTTCCACGGCCAGCAGGTTGTGGCAGACGGAACAGTCCTGAGGAATGGTGTCGCCGTTCTTAGCCGCGTGGCTGCCGTCGTGGCAGCGGAAGCAGCCCGGATAGTCCATGTGGCCGATGTGATTCGGATGTGTTCCCCAGGTGACGTTCATGAAGGGAAACACGTTTTGGTCATAGAGCGTGACCAGCTCCTCGCCGGCAGCCTTCACCAGCGCGGGCTTCCCGGTGAGCACATCGGGATCCTGAGCGCGATAGAAGGCTTCAAGCTGCTGGGGAATCTTGACGCCGGCTTCGGCCTGGCTGGAGTAAGCGGCTTTCAAGAGCACCAGCCCCTCCTTGTGAATCCAGGGCAGAGATGGGCTGATGACGCCGTCGGCCATGGCGCGGTCGATCGCGTCTTCGGCCGTAACAAAGGGGTGCGCCGCGCGGTTGTGGCAGTCGATGCAGTCCATCACCCGGCGATCGCCCTTGGGAACGCCGCTGCCAGGCGGCTGAGAACTGTACTCGGTAAACGAGCCGTCGGCGTTCTCACGCTCCACCCAGGGAATCGTGGTTCGAGAGGCGTCGGTGGCAACGTACTCGATGTGACCGAGGTGGACGCCGTGAATGCCCGTGTAGCGGGAGAGCGAATCAACGCCGCCCAGGTGCAGAACCAGAACCGTCTGCGTCTCGGAGTTAGGTGCGTCGTCGGCAAAGTTCGACTTGACCAGCAGCTTGTCGCCATCGAAGCGCGTGGGCGTGTGGCAGGCCTCGCAAGTGTAGCGCGCCGGGCGCAGGCTGGTAACCGGCGAAGGAATCGGCGTGGGATAGTTGGGAACGATCTTGGGCGCGAGCGGCGCAAGCGGATGAAAGGAGACTTCGAGAATCTGCTTGGTGCCGTTCACCTTGGCGCTGAAGTAGGCTTCGGCGCCGGTTCCGATGTGGCACTCGACGCAGGCCACATGCGAATGCGGACCGATCTGGTAGGCCGTGTACTCGGGCTGCATCACGTGGCAGGAACGGCCGCAGAACTGCGGCGAATCCATATACGTGGCGCCGTGATAGCTGGCCGTGGCCACCACAAGAAAGTTGACGATGGTGGCCACGAGCACGATGTCGAGGCCATGGCGGAAGATGCGGTCGTTGAGATCGACCTTGGGAAATTCGGCCGGAACTTGCCCGGCTTGTTGCAGTTTCTTACGCCGCACAAACACGCCGACGGGGATGAGCGCCAAGCCCAGCAGGAACAAAAGCGGCAGAATGAGGGAAAAGATGATGCCCAGATAGGGGTTGTCGCTGAGGTGGCCGGCGAGTTCGGCCAGCCAGTAGCTGATCATCGTGACGCCGGAGGCGGTGGTGATCGCGCCGCCGGCCAGGCTGATGGGGTTGTTGCCGAAAAACAGCGCAGGACGAACCCAGTTTTCGCGGAATTTCTCAAATGCCGACACGTTCCCTGGGCCTCCATCACCGGGCGGCCCGCCGCAGAACGGCGGGCCGCCCTCAAGCTGCTCGGCTGATTCCAGTTCCTACTTCAAGGTCTTGAAATACGCGGCCACGGCCATCACCTGGGCGTCGTTCAGTCCGGCCACCGGCTTCATCTTGCCGTGGCCGCTCTTCACCGTGGCCTCGACCTGCGCCACGGTCACAGCCTTCATGGCCGGATCGGAGACGGGCTTGATGCCCAGCATCTTGGCCATTCCCGCGCTGGGAGTGCCGGTCGGCCCATGGCACATGGCGCACTTGGACTTGTAGATTGCCGCGCCGTCTTCGGCAAAGCACATGGAGCCGGCCAGTAATGCCGCAGCGACTAGCACGATTCCGGAACGAAAGCTCATTGTCATTGCGAAACTCCTTCAGTGTGTTTTGGGGCCGTACGCTCTCTTGAGCGCTTGCCGCGTGGTGATGGTTGACGCCGCCGGCCGGAATTCCGGCCATTCCTTATGCAATGGAAATGGTATCAGGAACCACCCAGCGCAAAACCGGCGCGACCGAGGCTTCAAGACCGGCGACCGCGCCGCTTTGTCCGGGTATTCACATCTGCTCCTGCTTCATGAACGTCCGCTCTTACTACTTCGCGAAGGTGCGGAAGTAGGCTACCGAGTCCTTGATCTGCGCGTCGGTGAGCTTGCCCTTGAATGCAGGCATCTTGCCTTTGCCGTTGGTCGTATCGGCGATCATCTGCGCTTCGCTCAGCGATTTGACCGAAGGATCGCTTGCGGGCTTGACGCCCATCGCCTTGGCTATCCCCGGATTGGGCGTTCCCTCGGCGCCGTGACAGCTTTGGCACTTTGCCTTGTAGATCGCTTCGCCTGAAGACTGGGCAAAGCCCACCGCGCCAGCCATCAGAACAACCGCTGCCAGCGCAACTGCAAATTGAATCGTCTTGCTCATGTTGCGACTCCTGTGTTTCTGTCCCGGCCAGTCTGCGCGTGGCAATCGCTGTCGCGTGCGGCTTTTTCCAGGAGGTTACATACCGCGGTTGAACCCGAAAGACTTTTTCTTGTCCTTCAGCAGCCCCACCCCTTCGTTGACAGAAGCGGTAGTCAAACAAAGCTCTTCTTGCCGGCTCGTCCCGGCGCCGGGCGCCGGGGCAGCGGCGGTTAGAACTGATAATGCACTCCCAAAACCAGGTTGCTGGCGTGGAAGTTGCGCAGCGCGGTGAACCCGTAGACCGGGGTGCCCGCGGACATCGCGGTATTCAGCACAGAACTGCAAGCTACGACCGGCGCGGTGCCGGTGGTGCCTACCGCAAGGGCGGGGTTGTCGTTGCAATACTGGGCGCCGGAAGGGCCACCTTCGCCGTAACCGAAGAAGTTGTAATCGGCCTTCCAGATCAGTCCAGGATGCGACTCCCAGGAGAGGTTCAGGTAAGGAGACTGATAGGCGGACACCAGCGAACCATTGACGTCGCCGGCATCGGTGAAGAACCGGCTGCCATTGACGGAGCTGATGCGGTAGCCAAGGTTGGACTTGACCGTCTTGGTAGGCGCAAACATGAAGGCAGCCGATACGAACTGCGTGGGAGCGTCTTCGAAATCCCTGGCTGGCCCAAAGAGGACGGCAGTCGATCCATGGGCGCTTGCCACGGCGCCGCAAAGGGTTCCGCTCTGGATTGCGGCGGCAGGCGCGACGGTGTGGCCCGGCATGACGCCGGCCGCGCCCTGGAAGCAGACGTTGTCCGCCATGTACACATCGCTATAGGAGTAGTTCAGATCGAGCCCGTAGCGATCGTTCGGGAACAGCTCGGCGCCGAAGCTCACCGACCGGGAGTGATCGACATGATCGAGCGGGCCGTAGTAGGCCGTGGTGTTGCCCGGGAAGTTCTGGTTGTTGTTGGTGTTGTTATGGCGCTCCAGATCGTTAAAGACGCCGGAGACGGTGGCCCAGGACTTCGGCCGGTAGATGGTATGCACTCTGAAGTGCAGGAGCTGCCGGAATCCCATCGGAGTGAAGGCGTTGTCGTTGTACATAGCCTCGACGCTCCCGTTGAGGTTCCAGTTTTCTGTTGGACGCAGGGCGGCGTTGAAGATCCCACCGTTTTCGTGAATGGTCACCTCGCCTGAGTTCGTATTGTTGGCCGGAATCGGAATATTGTGCGGCGAGGCTCCCTGGCCTTCGGAGATCAGGTGATCCTGATAGCGCCAGGTGAACGAAAAAGTGCTGCGCGGCGTCGCGTCCCAGCTCACCGTGAAGTTGTTGGTGGTGAACCGCTGGCCGAAGTAGGCGGGCAGCGGCGATCCGATCCCGGGGCTACCCGAAAAGGGCGCCGAGCCGCTGGTCACGGTCGTCGAGGTCGTTCCCGTGTAGTTGATGGTCTCCTCGCCCGCCGTCGTGGGCACCGACACGGTGGTCCCGCTGGTGAACACGGCCGTTCCCGGCTGGCGAACATTGGAGTAATTCACCTGGTCCTCGAGGCTGACCGCCTTCGACACCTGCCAGACGATGCCGTAATCGAAGGCCATTACCTCCCGTTTCGCGTTGGCGCTGGCCGCATAGGTGAGCTGACGGCTGGCTTTGTCCAGGCCCTGGAAGCTCTCGTAATAGTTGGGCAGATTCATGTTCGCGTTGGTGTAGCGGATATCGCCGTTCATCGAGACATTCTTGATGCTCGAACTCTGCAGCCGGAGGATTTCGGTGGGGAAGATTACGCGCGTGGGCTGGTACCGGACATAGCTGCTGATGACGTTGCATGCCGGATCGATGATTGGCAATCCGCCCGGATTAGCATAAAGAATCTTGGACGAGCTGATCATGCTGCTGCTGTTGCAGTTGCTGGCGGCGCTGAATGCGCCCGTGCTGCTGCTGTAGCCATACGGCACGAAGGCCTGATAACTGTCCAACAGAGCGACCTTGGTACCGTCCAACTCCTGCACGGTGAAGTACTGGGGAGCCATGGTGAAGTAGGAGTCGCCCTTGTAGTGGTCGATCTGCTCCTCATAGGTCAGCTTGGTGCCCTGCAGCGGCTTCCAGTCGATCGCGCCCGTAAAATCGTCGGTACTGTTGCGCTGGTACTCCTGAAGCAGGACTTCGGATCCTGCCACCGAATTGCCGCTCGGGGTCAGGCTCGGTCCCTGGAAGATGTTCTGCGAATACGCGAAGCGGAACGTCACCTTCGACAGCGGAAGCACGGTCAGGTTAGTGCCCGTCATGTGGCGCACGGTGTTATACAGGAACGGCGATTGCATCACCTGCGGCCATGCATACGGAGCCGTCGACCCGCTGATGGGAGTCGAATACCCGGTGGGGATACCCGGGTTGCCCAGCAGATCGTAGTCGAAGTACTGCCGGTCGCGCCGGAACATCCCCGAAAACTCATAGTACTTACTCTTTGAGAAGTCCAGCGTGGCGAAGTTGTTGGGATCGCCGCCGAAGCCGCCGGCAAAAACCCGCAAATCGTCGAGCGGAGCGTTCTTCGTGCCCGGCAGGGCATGGAGCTCGAAGGTCTCGCCAAGAACGCGCGGCCCCGATTGCAGGTTCACCATCGTGTCGTACATGGCGCTGCTGCCCGATATGCCGGATATGCGCCCGCCGACATCGATGGACTCATGGACCGAATATCCGTTGGGCACGCTCATCTGCGCCTCGGGCGCCGATGCCGGGACGGCCGGATTTTGAGCCACAGCGATGCACGCCGCCGCCAGGAACATGGCCACCAGCATCCCCAGGAACATGGCCAACGATGGCTGTGGATTAAGAAGCCGAGAAAGCCAGCTTACGTTCTTCATATGAAGCCTCACTCGAATAAAACTCGTTGCCGACATCGAACCTTTGAAGCCCCGTGCAAACTGTTGTGGGAGCCGTGCCCCACTGATGCCAAGATCACTCGAAGCGCGGCTCCATCACTCCTATCTGAGAAACGCCGAATTGATGTTCGAGCCATGAATGTAGGTATGGCAGCTCGTGCATGGAACGCTGTCCGACGATCCCTGTCCTTGACCATGAACCGCGCCGGCAGCTACCGCGCTATGGCACTGGTTGCACAGCACGTTGACGTTCGGCATGTTCAGCATTCGGGCGTTCTCGGAACCGTGGGGCGAATGGCACGCCAGGCAGCCTTCCGCCTTGACCGGGGCGTGCTCGTAGACAAAAGGCCCACGCACGTCTGTGTGGCACTTGGTGCAGATCATGTTCTGATCGACCGTCGCTCTGAGGTTGTTGGGCTGGAACGTGCCGTGAACGTCGTGACAGTCAGTGCACTTAACCACACCCTCGTTGACCGGGTGGTGGAACGGCATATCGAAGTTGGGCTTCACATCGCCATGGCACTGGAAGCAGAGCGTGGGCTGCGAAGCCGTAAGCAGATTCTCCGCCTTAGCGGCGTGGATGCTGTGGCAACTGATGCAGCTCAGGCCCGCCTTCGCGTGCGGCGAGCGCAGGAAGTCAGGATGCACTCCCGCGTGGCAGCTCAGGCACTTGGCGTCGACATCCTTGGCCGAGGCCTTGGCGGGGTCGAAGATCTTAGTCACGTCGCCGCCGCCGGCTACGTGCTCGCTGCCCGCGCCGTGGCAGTTTTCGCAGGTCACGCCATTCGCGTTCCCGGGCATCAACGCCATCTTGGTGTGAGGATTGGCGGCGAAACTCTTTGACGCCTCTTCGTGGCAGGTGGCGCAGGTTTCGGCGCCCACGAACTCGGCATGTCCGGCTGGTGTGGCCGGAGCGTCCTGAGCCTTTGCTCCCGCCGGCGGAGCAGCCAGCGCCGTTGCGCACATCATGCCGGCGCCCAGCAGTAACATTCCAAATACTCGCAGCCCCGGCCGCTTCCCGGGAACCGCACCTATCGGCAATCGCGTTACCGGCCTATCTTCTGTATGCATGAAAATACCGCCTTGAAAAGAACTTGCTGGCACTACCTGAAACCTACCTTAGCAGCCATTTCGCGCCGAATGCGGTCGATCCTCCATGTATGTGAGCGTGAGCACTGTTACAACCGATTTCAGACACAACTCTGTGTGGAGCATCACCACATGCACGAAAGACTACGTTTTTGTCATGCTTAAGAGCGGTGACACCCATCACACACCCATAGGCGCTGGATCACCAATCCCAACACGGTGGCCTGAAAGGGCTTGTGGGTTTCGTGCCTCAAAGGGCACACCCCACTCCTCACAGCATCGAAAAATCATGCCATAGACGTGAGGCCCATCACATCCAAAGCCCCCAACCCTCAAGCAAACTTTGAATGAGTTTCTCTGTTCGCGGAAGACGGACGGGCATTTCGGCCTCAACCACGGGTCGCGAAAGCAGGAATACGGCTCAGGAAGAGGTTGGGGCGACGGACCGCATCGATATCGAGCGGGGCAAGACGATGGCGGACACACAGATTTCGATGGAGGAACAGACGCGACCGAGGCACGTGAGCCGTACCCCGCCCTTGGGCTGCGCGGCCTGTGCCAATCGCCGTCCCGGTTGGTTTTGCTCGCTCGGCAGCGCCGTCTTAGCCGATCTCGAGCTCGCCACCAGCACCATTGCTTTGCCCTCCCAGGCATCGCTCTTCGCTGAGGGCGAAGACGCCCGCTGCCTCTACCTCATCTGCAGCGGTTACCTCAAGCTGACCGCGGGCCGGTCAGAGGACCGGCACATGATTGTCCGTGTTGCCGGCCCCGGTTCCATGCTCGGCCTGTACGCGGTGCTCTCGCACGGCGTTTACGAGGTGTCCGCGGAATCGTTAACCCCCGCCCAACTGCGCCCCGTTGAGCGCGAACGGTTCCTCAACTTCCTGCGCAGCCACAAGGAAGCACAACTGCGCGCGGTGCAGTGCATTTGCCAGGAGTACCGTTTTGCGTTGCAGGATGCATGCCGCATAGCGCTGGCGGAAACCGTGGCCGCGCGCCTGGCGCGCCTGCTCCTGGAACTCGCGCACCAAATCGGCGAGCACACGGACGGCGGCGAATACCGTTTCCCTCTGCTGCTTACCCACGAGGAGATGGCCTCGATGACCTGCACCACCCGCGAGACCGTCACCCGTACTCTCGGCCAGTTCCGCAAAGAAGGCTGGATCTCGATCGAAGACTCCAACGTCACCATTTACCACCCCGGCCGGCTCCAAGGCCTTCTTTAGATCCCTCGAAAGGCCCGAAGAGGCCCAACAATTTTTCGCCCCCTACGGCCCGATGGCGGAGTTCAACGAGCTATGATGCTTGTTAGGGGCTTCTGACCCGAGCGCACTGCTTTCCCGGTTGGAGTTCGAACCGCGTATGAATCGCATTCCTTTCTCCTTTCTTTCTGTAGTTCTCTTGTGCTGCGCCGCAGCCGCCCAGAATCTCTCCTCCGATCCGGCAACGGGCGCTGCTTCGGCTGCCGTCCAGCCCGGCGTGACCGAAACCGTCAGCCCCGAAATCGTGCAATTCCAGAAGATTGAGGACAGTTGGTCCGACGCCGTGAACCGGCGCGACCAATACGGCCTGGAGCTGGTGCTTTCGCCGTTGTTCGTCGACGTCTCAGCCAGCGGCGACGTGACCACGCGCAACCAGCAGGTGGCGCAGGTGCTGAGCGGCGAGGACAAGACGCTTTATCTCACGCAGAAGGTGGTGACGGTGCGCATGCTGGGCGATATCGCCGTGGCCAACGGCACCTACACGTTGCATCACAAGGTCGGTTCCAGCCAGGTAGACGAAAAAGGCATCTTTACGCAGGTCTTCGAGCGTGTGCACGGCGGCTGGCTGTGCATCAACTCACAGCGTACCGTGTTGCGGCAGGACGCAAGCACAAAGAAGCGGGAGTCCTCGCCTGAAACGCCCTTCCACCTCCCCAACCCGTTTTCCAGGAGCGACAAGGGACCGCAGTAGCGGCTGCAGCGGACGCAAGAACCGATGTTTTTGTGCCCAGGTGGAGTGCGTTCCACAGCGCATTCACGCCTTCAATTCCCCGGCGCGCAAACGCAACGACTCTATTGTTCGCGGAGGATCGCCGGCTTCGCAGCATCGCTGGAAAAATGACGTTCATCACGGCATCTCTTGGCTCGGTCGGCGGGATTGTGCACGTAATGTTCTATTGAAAGATCGTGTACCACCGGCAACTTTAGTCTTGATTCGTTCTCTCGCAGCGGCCAATCTCAATTTAGGAATCGGCGTCAAGAGGAGTGTCCAAGGTCATGCCAGGAACCCGGCCGGACTTGCTGTGCTGCGCTCCGGAAGTCCCAACTTTCGACCAATTCAATTCCCGCGCGAGCATTCCTTTTGGAGTATCTACTGAGCACGTGTTCCGCGCCATGCTGGATTTCACCGATTTTTTGCGAACAATCGACACAGAACTTGTCCGTAAAGACATGGCGCGCTTGGAAGATATGCTGATGCCCGCCAACTTCAGCAGCATGGTGGGAGAATTTATCGTCAGCAATCTTCCGCGGCATTGCCCAACAATTGCAAAGAACACTTATCACAACGGGCACCCCGACCTGCTTCCCGCGGGTAAGTATCCGGGTAATGCGGCGCAACATGCGGGATCAGACGGCATTGAGGTGAAAGCATCGCGGTACCTTCGAGGATGGCAAGGGCATAACGCGGAAGACGTCTGGCTGATGGTTTTTGTATTTGAGAGTGGTCGTCCTGCGGATTTGCGCGCAGGGAAGGAAAGAAGACCTTTTCGGTTTTTGGGAGTATATGGCGCCATGTTGACAAAAGCCGACTGGCAATTTGCAGGACGAAATCCGACGAGTAGGCGGACGATCACTGCGACGGTATTACCATCCGGCTACGAGAAAATGGCAAAGAATTGGATTTTCCGCGCACCGGTGTCAATGATCGAAGCCCAAGCCTAGTTGATCGCGCTCAACTGGAATATGGGATAGGGGTCTGATTGCTTCGGACGCGATCCGATAATAGGACTCGCATTTCTCAACCCCTACGCTCCGGTATCCAATCGCTTCCGCAGCAGCTATCGTGGAGCCGGATCCCATAAATGGATCGCACACCAAACCCTCTCCTAACGGCAAAATCGTCCATACCAGCTCCCTTAGAAGCGCTTGCGGCTTCAGGCTTGGATGCGGTGCGATCTCGCGTTCGACTTTCGGGGTCCGCCCGATGTCGAGAATATCGGAAAAGGGTAGCCCTTCTGGCAAGCGGCGCAATCCTCCAGTCCCAAACTTTCGCAAGCACTCGCCAACTGTCATGCCAGGAGGTAGAGGCTTGCGAAAAATGCCCCAAGGTTCGTAGGCGCCCCGAGGGAGAGAACAAACGCCTGGAAACTCCTCCTCGGCATTTTTGGGCCGGTCTCCGCCACGCAATGTTCGGACAATCCGGATAATTTGCCCTCGAAATTCCAATCCACCGTCGACTAACGCCGCATAGACCAACTGGGCAAGGAATGAATTGCAGGCGAGGATGACGTGTCCACCAGGCAGCAAAGCATGCGCGGCAACTTTAGCCCATTCAGAGAAGAACCTGCATAGTTGTCTACGCTCGCGCTCGTTCAATGCCGTGAATCGGGGAAGTGGCTGCCGATTCGCGCCGTCGAAGGAGGGCGGAATTCGCCAGATGCCGCCATTCCCATTTGCTCTTTTCTCAATCTGATCGAATTCGTACTCTTTTACGCCATAGGGCGGATCAGTAACGATCCCATGGATCGAACCTGGCGGAACGCGGCCCAGCCATTCCAGGCAATCGGCATGAAGGATCGTCGCCTTGCCAATTTTGGTGTGGGTGTAGTCCAGCGCCAATTTGCCGGTTTCGGTCGCTGCCGGGCTCATGACCTCATCGTAGCCCACCCAAAACCTTATTGGAAGCAATTACAAATCTGATTGCCGCGTGCCGGGTGATTTTGGGAACCAGTCCCAATTTACATCGCCGCCAGCGCCTCGGCCTGGTTAGGAAACAGGCGCGCGTATTTGGTGATGCCCACCATGGTGAAGACCTTGGTAAAGTGGGCCGAGAGGCCGAAGGCACACACCGTCTGTCCCGCATTCGAGGCCTGGATGAGCAGTTGGATCACCAGCGCGATGCCGCTTGAGTTGATGTAGTCCACGCGCGTGAAGTCCAGCAGGATGAGCTTCGTCATCTCCTTGGGCAGCGTCTCGTATGCGCCCAGAACCGCGTCCTTCGAGGTGCTGGCGATATCGCCCGCAAATCGCAGGACGGCTACCGGATAACCGGAGGTGGACTTGAGCTGGTCAATACGCGACTTGGTTTCGCTCTGCACTTGTCGATTGCCTCCACTTTCCCTCTGGGCTGGAAGTTCTCCTACTCCGCGTCCTTGTCCAGCCGGATCACCAGACGGACATAGCTGCTTTTCCCGTCCGAACCGGCCACCCACTCCGCCTCGTCCACCAGCGCCTGGATGAGAAACATCCCCATGCCGCGCGGGCCCTCCTCGCCGTGCATCTTGCGGTCGATATCGGGCTTGGCGGGCTGCGTCTTGATGCCCGTGCCGTCGTCGATCACTTTCACTTCCAGCGCGTCTGTGCCGGCACGCAGCACCACGCCCACCGACAGCTTTTCGTTCAACCGGTTGCCGTGTTCGATGGCGTTGATGCAGGCTTCGGCCACCGCCGTCTTAAGATCCTCGATACGATCTTCGGGGAAGCCCATCAGCTTGGCCACCGCCGACGCCGTGCTCATGGCCACCTTTTCGTAGCCCATCCTGGTGGGCAGCCGTACCTCGACGGTGGTGGTTTTCGGCTCGCTCATTCCGGCATCTCCGACGAATCCGTGACGCGGCACAGCGCCAATGCGGTCATGTCGTCTGCTTGTTGGCCGCCCTCGGCGAAAGCCTCGATGGCTGCCCACAGTGCATCGAGAATACCATCGGCCTTCCGCCCCGGAAACGCTGAAAATTCATTCAAAAGCCTTTCCGGACCAAACTCCTCATCTCCCCTGAAGACCTCGGTCAGCCCGTCCGTGTAGAAGAGCAGGCGCGCTCCAGGCGCGAAGCCGCGCCGTTCGCCGGCATAGCGCATGCCGGGAAAAAGGCCCAACGGCGTACCGGCCGCTTCAAACTGGTGCGGCGATGCGCCCGGCTCGACAAGGAACCCCGGATTATGGCCCGCATTCACCACCTCGACCTCGCTCGCCTCGGGATGCAGCCGGAGAAAGATCGCCGTGACGTAGCGGCGGCGCGCCTCTTCGCCTTCTGCCCAGTGGTGCTGGTTCATGCGCGTGGCGAGCTCGTCGAGCGGCATTCCCGTAGCCGCCATGCCGCGAAACGCCGCACGAAAGCTCGTGGACATGATGGCCGAGGCCAGCCCTTTGCCGGCCACGTCGGCCACCGCCATCAGCAGGCTGCCGCCAGGTTGTTCCACGATATCGAGATAATCCCCGCCCACTTCGTAGCAGGTATCGGAGCGGAAGGCCACCGAGTAGCCCGGAATCGAGGGCAGCGCCTGCGGCAGCAGCGAGCGCTGAATCCTCCGCGCCGCGTCCAGGTCCTGCTGCAACCGCGCGAATTCCACGTTGCGCTTGTGGTTGCGCGCGTTCTCAAGCGCTACGGCGGCCTGCAGCGCCAGGCCCTCCAGGAAATCGGCCTCGGAGAGCGTCAACTCGCGCCCGCCCGGAGACGCGACGGCCAAATCGGTCATCTTCCGGCCGTCGCGGTCGGCCAGCGGATAGATGAGCAATGGCTCGTCCGCGCCTGTACCGCTTGCGCCGTCCTCCGGCATCTCGCCATACACCAGTCCGGCGCCGGGAAAAGCCGCACCGGCCATCTCCAGCTCGCGCACCACGATGCGGAGCACCTGCTCCAGCACTTCCTCTTCACGGATGGTGGAGTGTACCTGGCGCGAGGCCTCAAGCAGCGCCTGCAGCCGCGCCACCTGCTGCTGCAATTCGATCGTCTCGCCACCCGCCGCCAGTTGAGCATCCAACGCCATCGCGACCCCCGTGGAATCTCACTGTAGCATGGCGACGCCGGCACGAGCGATGCGCTGGCCGGTCCAACCGATCCTTGGATCCTGCGCTCATCGCTGAGGGTGCCTTGCGCCCGTGTGGTATCGTCGAATCTATCCCGCAGCAGCGATTCGCGGGATTTCCCCTGAGTCCAAATAGTCTGTTGCCACGGTATTCCATCGCGTGTCTTCGCCCGATGCGTTGTTGTTTTTTCAGCGGGGGCGGCGCGAGCGGGGCTCGATTCTTCTATCTCATAGGGATGGCGTTTCAACGCCGACCGCATGATGATGGATTACGCGATGAAGTGCTACGTGCCCGCGGCGGGCGGTACCTCGAGCGAAGTGCGCACGCCATCGTAGGGGTTGCAAAGCCCGGTGCCACACCTACCACTCTCGCCGCACGCCAAAGGCGTCAAGCTGCAAGTCGTTGCTGAGCAAAAGCAAGTCTTCGTGGATAGCCTGAGCCGCCAGCATCCGGTCAAAGGGGTCTTTGTGATCGGCGGGAAGACGGCCTGCGCGCAGCGCGTGTTCGACAGAGATTGAGAGCAGGACGTAACCCGCCGAAGTCACCTTGGCAATGAAATCCTCGACAAGAACCTGCGCATGCGGAAGCTTACCGAGGCGGTACTTGGTTGCGATCTCCCAGGCGGATGCAGCTGAGACCAGAATCTCGTTGGTGGAAGATTGAATGAGCTTCCGTGCGCGGGGCGAGAGCAAGTCCTTGCGAAAAGCCGCCCACAAAAGCGTATGGGTATCGAGTAGGACTTTCATTCCTCTTCGCCGTTCCAAAGGCGAAGTTCGTCCTCGGGCAGCGGATCAAAGAACTCGGGGCCAACATCGCCGAGGCCCTCGAGAAACCCGAGTCTGCTGCTGGCCGAAATAGGATCCACGGGAACCAGGCGCACGACCGGCTTGCGCTCGCGTCCGGTGGTGATCTGGACGTCTTCCCCCTGGAGCGCACGCTGGACGAGCTTGGAGAGATTTGTCTTGGCTTCGAAGATCGTGGCAGAGGGCATCGCTGTATCCTGCTAATTTAGCTTAGCTAAATTAGCACTCTATGTCAAGCCAGTCGCACAGAGGTCGGTCTAACCCTCTGAGAACCAAGCGCTCCGGGGCTTAAATTAGCTCACCAGTTCCATCGCTTTGAGCGACTCCGCGTAGGGCGCGCGCAGCACGCCGCGCTCGGTGATGATGGCGGTGATGTATTTCGCCGGGGTGACGTCGAAGGCAGGATTGCAGATGCTCACTCCGTCGGGCGTGACCTGCTTTCCGGCGAAGTGCGTCACCTCTTTTGCCGGGCGCTCCTCAATGGGAATCGAATCGCCGGTCGCGGTGGCGAGATCGATGGTGGACCACGGCGCGGCCACGTAAAACGGGATGCCGTGCTCGCGCGCCAGGATCGCGACGTTGTAGGTTCCAATCTTGTTTGCGGTATCGCCGTTGGCGGCGATCCGGTCCGCTCCCACAATTACCGCCTGAATCTTTCCCTGCCGCATCAGGCTGGCAGCCATGTTGTCGCAGATCACCGTGGTGGGAATGTGGTCGGCCATCAACTCCCACGCCGTAAGCCGCGCGCCCTGCAAAAACGGCCGCGTCTCGCCGGCGTACACATGAATGCGCTTGCCCCGCTCCACCGCCGAACGGATCACGCCCAGCGCCATCCCGTAGCCACAGGAGGCTAGCGCTCCGGCGTTGCAGTGAGTCAGAACGCCGCCCTCATCGGGCATCATCTCCGCGCCAAACGCGCCCATCGCCTTGCACGCGGCGATGTCTTCGTCATACATCGCGTGCGCCTCGGCCAGAATCCTCTCCTGGATTTGGACGAGGGTTGCGCCGGAGGCCAGCAACCGGGCAAAAAGCGCCTTCATGCGGTCGATGGCCCAGAAAAGGTTGACCGCCGTGGGCCGCGTCGCCGCCAGCCGCGCGCAGATCTTTTCGAACTCCGGCGCAAACTCCTTGGACGTGGCCGCTTTGGTTTTTAATACGCCCAGCGCGACGCCGTAGGCCGCCGAAACGCCGATCGCCGGAGCGCCGCGCACCACCATGGTGACGATCACGTCAGCCACCTCTTCGTAGGTTGTGGCGAGCACATAGCTCTCTTCGAGCGGGAGCCTGGTCTGGTCGATGAAGCGGACGCCTTCCGGGGTCCATGTGAGGGTGGGAATCATGCACTTCCAGTGTAAATGGGCACTGCGTGCAGCAGCCTTTTGGACTGGCGTTTTCAGGCTGGAAATGCTGAAAACATTTTCATTTTCCACTGGACGCGCGCCGCCGCGCTGGATAGAGTGTTTGCGAACCCGTTCCAGCTGTTTCTGCAGCATCCAGAGGAAGAGGACCTTTTATGGCTTCACGCTCCAACCCCGCGGCCGCGCCCAGCGCGCCCAATTACACAGTTCCGTTCATCATTGTCACCGGCCTGTTCTTGATCTTTGGCTTCCTCACCAATCTGAACAGCAACCTCTCGCCCAAGCTGGAAGACATCTTCAATCTCAGTCACGCGTGGTCGAATCTGGTGACATCGGCGTGGTTTTTTGCCTACCTGGTCTTCTCTGTGCCTGCAGCCAAAGTGATTGAAGCCGTTGGCTACAAGCGGACCATGGTCATCTCGTTGTTCGTGATGGTCGTGGGTGCACTGCTCTTTGTGCCTGCGGCCGCCATGATCAGTTTCCCGTTCTTCCTCACCGCCAGCTTCGTGCTGGCGACCGGCGTGTGCGGACTGCAGACTTCGGCCAATCCTTACGTCTCCATCCTTGGCCCTGAGCACAGCGCCCCGGCGCGGCTCACCCTGGCGCAGGCATTCAATTCCCTGGGGACGGCAATGGCTCCGATCGTGGTCGGTGTATTCATCCTGACCGATCCTGCAAAGGTGAAGAGCCAGGCAGCCATCGCGCATACCGTGCAGGGACCTTATATCGCGATTGCGTGTGCCCTGCTGGCGCTGGGCTTCATCATCATGGTGATGCATCTTCCGGCCATCACCGGGACGCGCGATTACCGGCCGGCGAAGGATGGCGACGCGATCGCCGGACGCAGCATCTGGACCTACCGGCACACGGTACTTGCCATGGTCGGCATCTTCCTCTATGTCGGCCTCGAGATTGCGCTGGCCGCCAACGCCATCAAGTTCTTCGAGACGCAGGGGAGTGCGATCGACGACTACCTGCGGTTCGCCCAACCCTTCGCCCATGCAGTCAGCGGTCTTTATCCGCAGGGGATTGGGGAAAAGGAAGTTGTCGCCGTGCTGGCGTTCTGCTATCCCCTTGCCATGATGATCGGACGTTTCGCGGGAACCGTGCTGATGAAGTCCATCAAAGCATACAAGTTGCTGGCCTTCCTCGGCGTTTTGGGCGTTGCGCTGCTGGTCGTCGGGATGTTTTCGACGGGCCACCTCGCCATCTGGAGCCTGATTCTGTGCGGCTTCGCCAACTCCATCATGTACCCGACGATCTTCGCACTCGGCATCGCCGAATTGGGACCTTTGACCAGCAAGGGTTCGGGCGTGATCACGATCGGCAATTTCGGTGGAGCAGTGATTCCGCCGCTCTTCGGGCTGATCGCCGACAAAGCGGGCTACCAGCACGCATTCCTGCTGCCCATCGCCTGCTACCTCTTCATGATCTTTTACGGCGTTTCGGGGTACAAGCCGGAGCGCAAGATTGCAGCTTAGGCTCTCTTCTGCATCGTCCTATCAGGCCCTTCGGCGCGTGCCGGAGGGCTTGCTGTTTGCGCGCTCGCGCGTTGTGAAGTGAATACGAGAAGGACCTGAGAGCGCGGCGAGATGCGCGGACACATTGCCTCAAAGCGAGGCAATGACGTGCATCGCATCGGAACAACCATTGCCGCGCATTGCGACAGCCTTTGCCGGAAAGCGCAACACTCTGAATCGCGCTGCAACATCGGCGGCCGCAATCCAGCTTAAAAAATATGACTAAAGTTATTTCGGCCTGGACCGATGAATGGGGTGGATGCAAACAGGCCCACCCGGACGGGACGGCAGCTTTGGCAGACGAGCGAAGCGCCGGCGGATTGGAGGGCAGCAAGGCATCCGAGAAGGAGTTGATTCCCATGGCCCTCGGTGTTTTGAACAATCTGTCGGCAATCTATGCTGAGCATAATCTCAACAACACGAACGCCAGCCTGCGAACGGTGCTGCAGCAGATGTCGTCGGGGTCGCGGATCAACTCCGGAGCGGACGACGCGGCCGGTCTCATGCTGGTGAACGGATTGGAGGCGAATTCGGTTGCGCTCACGCAGTCCGGAACCAACGCCACGGAGGGCGTGGGGCTGCTGCAGGTGGCCGACGGCGCGCTGTCGCAGGTGACGAGCCTGCTCGACCGCGCCGTGACGCTGGCTACCGAAGCCTCGAACGGCACCCTCAATTCGACCCAGGATGGCGCGGCGAACCAGGAGTACCAATCCATACTGGCCGAGATTACCAACATCGGATCGACCACCACCTACAACCAGGAGCAGGTGTTCGACGGCACGGTCGTCTCCATTTACACCGGCGACTCTTCGACATCGGGCTCGTCGGTCGACGACCTGAATATTCACTCCCTGTCGTCTTCCGGCGTGGGCGACACAGATGGCACGATGTCCTATAGCAACGGACAGAGCAACGTGTTCATCGACCTGTCAAAGGCCGGTGTTGATGCCACCCTCGGCGACGCCTTCGTCAATGCCACCACGACGCTCGATGTCAGTTACATGGCCACTGGAGCGGGCGGCGCCGTCACCACCGAACAAGCACAGATCAGCGTGGGCGGCGCTACCGGTTACGCGGATACGGTTGCGGGCATGATCAGCGCCATCAACAACGCCAACCTGGGCTTGACCGCTACCTACTCCACCGCGGCGCAGGCTGGTAAACAGGCTGTCGCAGCGGGCGTCGGCACCGATACAGGCATTCAGCTCTCCGGCTCGGGCTCGGGCGTGGGCAGCGGCAACACTCCAGGCTCGCTCGGCTCTCTGGCGTTGCCCTTGACAGGCGCAGGGGCTGACGGCGATGTCCTCTCCGGCACGCTCGCAGTCACGGATTCTTCGGGCGTGACGCACACTCTGAATCTGGGCACGTTGGGCCAAACCGACACCATTGCCAATCTGACCAACACCATCAACGCGGCCGGTTACGGCATCACGGCTACTTATACTCCCGGCGGCGTGGGCGTGGCTGCCAGCGTCTCATTTACCTCGGCTAGCTCCAAGACGGCCGTTGCGCCCAGCAACGTTGAGGATACGACCGACGCCAATACACCGGCGATCTGGACTCCGGCGGCCGCGTTTTACAGCATCGGCGTGACAAACCCCGCCGGCGCAACCACCATTAAGGATGCGGCAACAGGGCAGGCAGTGAGTTCTCTGCTTACCGCCGACCCCAACGGACAGGGCGGAATAGCAACCATGAGCTACTCCGACAACGGGGGCGAGGACCTGAGCAACACCTGCCTTACCGACCAGGCAAACGCTCAATCCGCGCTGAACCTGCTCAATCTGGCCATCAGCGACGTGGCCGCGCAGGACGGCTACATCGGCGCCCAGATCAATACCCTCAACTCCCTCAGCCAGGTGATGAGCACACAGCAGGAGAATGTGGTGTCGGCGCAAAACGCGATCCAGGCTACCGACTATGCAGCGGCCACCTCGAACATGTCGAAGTACGAGATTCTGAGCCAGACCGGCATTGCCGCACTGGCGCAAGCCAACAGCGTGCAGCAGGAAGTGCTGAAGCTGTTGCAGTAAGAGATTGAGGTTTAGCAAGACTGCAGTTCCTTCAAGAAAACCCAGGGACAGGGCGGCGGCAAGGCGCAAGCTTTGCCGCCTTTTTTTGAAGCATAGACGTCACGGTCCTTGAAGAACTACGCGTCGATATCGAGCCTTCAGAGAAACGGATTCCGAACCTGGAGGCTTCCGAATCGCTGGCCGTGCTGGAGATCCTCGGAAAAAAGGATCTCGCACCGCGCCTGGATGGCAGCTGAGACGATCAATGAGTCATACCACGAGAGCCCGCTTTGAGAGTGCAGAACCAATGCCTCCGCGTAGAGAGCCTGCGACGAATGCACGGCGAGCAGCGGGCGAAACACCGCGATCAGGTATTGTCCGGCGTCCGCCGGCTGCATGGGTTGGGAGAACCGTTTCAGTGCGACGTTGAAGAACTCCTGCACGACCTGATAGCTGATGACTCCCTTTTGCGTCGCCAGCGCATCGCGGATGAGCTTCGCGGCCCTCCGGGCCTTCGCGGGCGCGCTTCGATCGAACGAGTAGACGAAAATATTTGTATCGAGGAAGAATCTATCGCTCATTCAATTCTTCCCTGCTGAAGCGCCGGCCCGCATCGACGCGTTGCAAGCGATTCATAAGAGCGTCGAACCCCTGGGCGTCTCCCGCGCTCTGCGCAAACTGCGCAAGCCATTCCCGGAATGCTTCGTTCAGAGTTCTGCGCTGCTCCCGCGCGATCAAGCGCGCCCGCTCGATCATATCCTCGTCGGCGCTCAGGGTAACGTTCTTCATACGAATATAGTGTACACTATTTTCGTGCAAATCGCATCAATTTCCCGCGCCGGTATTCGCTTCTTCGCCGCTCTTATCCGTCGCAAGTCTAGGAAATAAAGGTCTTAATAGACGCCCAGGAAACAGTTGGCGGCTGCTTTCACCACTCTCCGGTCTTGAGGTACTCGTCGATCGCCTTCGCCGCCTTTCGCCCCGCGCCCATGGCCAGAATCACCGTCGCCCCGCCGGTCACAATATCGCCGCCGGCAAAGACGCCCCGCTTCGAGGTCCGCATGGTTTCCGGATGGGCCACGATGTAGTTCTTCGCATTCGTCTTCAGATCGGGCGCCGAGCTCTGGACGGTAGGATTGGCGGTTGTTCCCACGCCGATGATGGCCACGTTGGCCGGCAGAACGAACTCCGACCCGGCGATCGGCACTGGGCGGCGGCGGCCGTCGGCGTCGGGATCGCCCAGTTCCATGCGCACGCAACGCGCCCCGGTCAGCCAGCCGTTTTCGTCGCCCAGGAACTCGACCGGATTCGTCAACATGCGGAATTCGATGCCCTCCTCGCGTGCGTGACCAACCTCTTCGGCGCGGGCCGGCATCTCGGCTTGCGACCTCCGGTAAACCAGTGTGGCCGTCTTCGCGCCCAGCCGCCGCGCCGTGCGCACCGCGTCCATGGCCGTGTTGCCGCCGCCCACCACGATCACATCGCGTCCGTGGCAGTCGTAGATCGGTTCGTCGAACTCGGGGAACCGGTAGGCGCGCATCAGGTTCGTGCGCGTCAGGAACTCGTTGGCCGAGTACACGCCGTTCAGGTGCTCGCCCGGCACGCCAAGAAAGACCGGCAGCCCCGCGCCGGTGGCGACAAAGATCGCGTCGTAGCCTTCCACTCGCATCAGCTCGTCGAGCGTCACGCTCTTGCCCACGACGACATTGGTCTCGAACTCCACGCCCATACGTCGCAGGTTGTCCACTTCTTCCTTCACGATCGCTTTTGGCAGCCGGAACTCCGGGATGCCGTAGACCAGCACGCCGCCCAGCTCGTGCAGCGCCTCAAAGACGCGCACGCTATGGCCCTTCTGGACCAGGTCGCCCGCCGCCGACAGCCCTGCCGGGCCGCTGCCCACGATAGCCACGCTTTTGCCCGTAGGCGGCGCGATGGCCGGCAGTCCGAGCTGCCCGTTCTCGCGCTCGAAGTCGGCGATGAACCGCTCCAGGTTGCCGATCGCCACCGGCTGGCCCTTCTTGCCTATGACGCAGCCGCCTTCGCACTGGCTCTCCTGCGGGCACACGCGGCCGGTGATGGCGGGCAGGGCGTTATCCTCGCGCATCTTCCTGGCTGCGGCCAGAAAATCGCCCGCGTAGATCAGCGCCATAACTTCCTTGATCTTGACGCCCACCGGGCAATCGGTCTGGCAGCCGGGCTTGGCGCAGGCGATGCAACGTGTGGCTTCCGTCACGGCGCCGGACGCTGCCAGCCCCTGGTTCACTTCCTCAAAGTTGTGCGCGCGCACCTCGGGGTCCAGCTCCGGCATGTGCACGCGCGGAATCCGCATCCGCTCCTTAAGAGGAGGAGCATTGACGGGAAGCGGCGGCGTGTCAGGCATGACGCTTCTCCTCTTCGGCAACGTGGACGGCCTCAAGCCTTCCATGCGTCTCGTTCTTCTCGCGCATCTGGAGCCGTGCGTGCAACTGCGCCGTTTCTTTTTCTTTTGCGGCCAGGCCGGCGCGCAGCGCGGCGAGATCCTCCTGCTTATGCTGCTCGAACGCCTTCAGCGACCGGCACTCCTGGCTGCGGTACATAGCGTTGCGCTGCATCAGCACTTCAAAGTTCACCAGCGAGGCATCGAACTCCGGCCCGTCCACGCAGGCAAACTTGCTCTGGTTGCCAAGCAGCACGCGGCAGCCGCCGCACATGCCCGTGCCGTCCACCATGATGGAGTTCAGGCTGACCATGGTCTTGATGCCAAGCGGCGCGGTGATCCGCGCTACTGCGCGCATCATCGGCACCGGTCCCACGGCCAGTACAAAGTCGAGCTTGCGCCCGGCAGCGAGCAACTCGTCGAGCTTCTTCGTCACCAGGCCCTTTTCGCCGTAACTGCCGTCGTCCGTCAGGATGCAGGCCTCGTGGCTTGCCGCGCGCACCTCGTCTTCAAAGACCACCATCTCTTTGCTGCGCGCGCCTTCGATAAAGATGACGTGATTGCCGGCGTCCTTCAGCGCTTTGGCCGTGGGCAGAGCCATGGCCGTGCCGACGCTTCCGGCCAGAATCGCGGCCGTGCCGTATCTCTTGATCTCGGAAGGATGGCCGAGCGGACCGACGACGTCGAGAATCGAGTCCCCCGCCTCAAGGCAGTTGAGCAGCGACGTAGTCTTGCCCACGGCCTGCACCGCGATAGTGATGGTGCCTGCCGCCGGATCGGCGCTCTTGATGGTGAGCGGAATGCGCTCGCCCTGCTGGTGAAGCCGCAGGATGACGAACTGCCCCGGCCGCTGCTTGCGCGCGATGCGCGGCGCCTTGACGGTAAACTGCCGGATGTTGAGGCCGACAGTGCGGGCTTCTACGATTTTGAACATGGCTCGACTCGTTCTCTGGTTCGACCCGTGCATGAACGCCCCGGCGGCCTTGCCTCAGGCAGATCCCACTTGGCGCTGGACGCATGGGGGACACCAACGGGCCGGCGCGCAGATCGCTCCACGCTCCTCGTTCAGCCTTGATTATTCAGGAATTGCGGCCTTTGGCTTGTGACGCAAGTCACGCGCCGGGAGGCTAGCCGTCTGCTCCAAAGAGGAAAGAATTACCCCTGCCACGCCTTCCAAAGCAGATACAGTCCCCAGGCCGCAAGCGTGCAGTCGTCGCGGATCGTTCCATCGAGCATCATGCGTTCGAATTCCGCGATGGGTACGGAACGGACCTCGAGATCGTGCTCTTCGGCGTCGGGATTCTTCTCGGTGGGCGTAAGGCCCGTGGCCAGGAACACGTGTTCGCGCTGCCGTGTGAAGCCGTAGGCGATCCACAGCGTTCCCAGCTTGGTCATCTGCGCGGCTTCCATCCCCAACTCTTCCCTCAGCTCGCCGCGCGCCAGCTCTTCGGCATTCTCGATTTTCTTCTCCCAGCCACCCTGGGGCAGTTCCAGCGCCCGCTCCTGAATCGTGTAGCGGAACTGCTCCACCAGCCAGATGCGTCCGTTGTCGATGGGCAGGATGATGGCGCAATCTTCCTTCTCCACGACGCCGTAAATGCCCTTTTCGCCGTTCGACCGCAGGATCTCGTCCTCGCGCACGCGCATCCAGTGGTTACGGAAGACCTCGCGGCTCGAGAGCGTGGTAATGGCGCGGCCGGCGCTTGGGCTACCGCTGCGATCGACCGGGTGCATCGAGCCTCCTTGCGAGTTTCGCGCGTGACCGCGCTGCGCGAATGCGCCCTAGCAATTCACCACCACAGCCGAGCAGCCGGGACGCGCCGGTCTCCATTGCACCAGGAACGCGGTCACGGCCGAGGATTCCATGCGGCGCATGGCTTCAAACTCGCCATTCTTCTGGCTGTAGAGGAGCTCGCCGTGCTCGCTCAGGACGGCCAGCGCGGGCACGCCTCTTTTGAGCGGAATTCCGTACTTCCCGGCGAGGTCAAGGTTTGCGTCCATGTACCCGACATTGACGTGCACGAGCACAAAGTTCGCATCGAGCAGCGGCTTGTTTTGGGCATCGCGCATGTAAATGTCCAGCACCTGGCAGTCTCCGCACCAGTTGCCGCCAAAATCCAGAAGAATGCGCCGATGGGTGGCCGCGGCTGTCTTCAATGCGGCGGCAAGATCGGCCTTGGCCTGTGCCGGAGGGGGATAAATGTCGCGCCCGGCAGAGTTCGCCGTGCCGCAGGCGAGCGCCAGCATCCCCGCCAGGGCAAATAGCTTGAGTGTTTTCATCGGGAAGGCCCCCGTTCCCAGTCTGCCACAACCGCCCATTGCCGAGCATTCGGCTGAGCTTTTGTGCGACAATAGCGGTTAGAGGAAGCGCGCGTAGCATGTTGCCGCGCGCGGAGGAATATCCATGGGCGATCTACTTCAGCCTTGGCACATCATCGTGCTGGCCGTGGTTGCGTTTTTGCTGTTCGGGGCCAAGCGGCTGCCGGAGCTGGGTAAAGGATTGGGCGAGGGATTGAAGGGCTTCCGCGAAGGCATTCGCGGCATCACCGATCCGCCACCGCCGGCGCCGCCGGTCCAGCAACAGAACACCGCTCCCCCGCCTGCTGCGTCGAACGCGCCGGTCGAGCCCAAGCAGGGCTGACCGCACAGCAGCGCGCGGCGATCCCGCGCCCAAGCGTACCCTGCGCGTTCGTGCCGCGCGGCGCTGCAATCTTCAGCAACAGTGAAAAGCCTGTGCCGTAGCACAGGCTTTCGTGTTTCCGTGGCAGTAGAAAAACGGCGTGGCTTACTTGTAATCCTGCGCCGAGGGATAGTAGCCCGTCTTGGCGATTACCGTAAGGTTGGGGCGGTCGACGAGAACCGTAATCTTGCGGTACTTGCCGTCGTAGATCGATTCGTGGCTCAGGTAGCCCAGCGTGTACTGGTCGCGAGCCTCCTCGGCAATCTTGGCGTAGCTCCTCTCGATGCCGTTCACGCCGCCCTCGGCGTAATAATCGCCGCCCGTCGCGGCGGTGTACTTGTAAAGAATGTTGTCGTACATGGTGAACGGCAAATGGAAGCGGTCGATCCACTCTTCGCCCCAGCGCGCCGAGTCGCCCACCAGCGTGGCGTAGACGGCGATCTTGTTGGTTTGCAGGTAGCGCACCACCTCTTTCCAGGTGGCCCTGCTGCCGTATTCCTTGCCGTCTGAGACTACGAAGATCATGCGCCGCCGCTCCTTCGGCCGCGTGGAAAGCTCCTTGGCCGCCTGCAGGATCGCGTCGTTGAGGGTGTGAATCTCCTTGGGGATCGTGATAAAGCTGTTGTTCCCCGTGGAGCGCCCGGGCTGCAGGTTGGGATCCACGCAATTGCCGTTCTGATAAATGCTGCAGCCGGCTAGCGGGCCGCTGTTGATGGGCACCATGGGGTCGCTGCCCGTGGCCTGCGCCAGCGCAAGCACCGCGGGCAGGCGGGCGCCCTGCGCGCCGGTAAAGCCAGTCCACTCCTTGGCTCCGTTGGTGTAGGTAAAGACCGCGGCTTCGTCATAAGGCGCCAGCGCGCCCTGGATGGAGCCCATGGATCGGTTCACCTCGTCCATGACGTTCGAGGGCAGGGTCTGGTCGATGACGAAGGCGATCGAGAGCGGTTCGGGATCCACACTGAAGAGATTCAAGTGAGCGCGCGTGTTGTTTTCGTAGACCGTAAAGTCCCGCCAGGTGAGCCCGGCCACCGGATTTCCTTTGGCGTCCTTCACCGTAACCGGAACCTGGACGAAGTTCACCTGCACGACGTATCTGGCCAGCGCTCCGTTGCCTTCTTCGGGAGGTACGGCCTGGATGTCCTGTGGGGGAGCGGCTGGCTCGCTTGGAGTGGACGGTTGAGCGGGTTCGGCCTGCGGTTGGCCTGTGGTGGAGGATGAGTTGGGATTGGTTGGCGCTTCCGACGAGCCGATTCCGGGCGTGATCGCCCCGTTGACATCCGGAAGCGGTGCAGGCGCCTGCGGAGTGGGCGCGTTGGGAATAGAGGTTTGCTGCTGTTGGGCCAGAACCCCCGAAACCAAAACCAGGCCCAGACTGAGAAGCCCCGCCGCCGCAATGGCCTTCCACCCATTCACCGTGAATTCATCCTCCCTTAGGTCCTTCCGGCACGCCGCCGGACCAGGCGACAAATGCCCAAAAGGCCGCAGCCAACAGACTATCAGACGCCGCGGAGGCGCGCAGGTTGCCTGCCGGCGCGGAAACAATCGCGATATGCTTTCTTAGAAGTTTTGTTTTCGTCTAACGGGGCAGAATGCGCTGTGGGGTTGGAATTGCCGTCCTTTTGGTTGTCCTGCCGGTGTTGCCGGCGGCATGGGCCCAGCTTGCGCCTTCCCCCGATGCGCCTCCGGTGAGCACGGCGCCGGCCCCCCCACCCGATGAAACGCCGGTAGCGACTTTCAAGCAGATCGTGAACCTGGTCGACCTGTTCTTCACCGTCAAAGACAAGAACGGCAGCCTGGTTCCGCATCTCACCCGCAATCAGTGCACCGTGATGGAAGACAAAGTGCCGCAGACGCTGAAAAGCTTTGTGGCCGAGACCAACCAGCCCCTCACGCTGGGCATTCTGCTCGACACTTCGGGCAGCCAGCAGCGCGTGCTGCCCCTGGAGCAGCAGGCAGGCAGCCAGTTTCTTGAGCAGGTGTTGCGCTCCAAAGACGAGGCCTTTCTGCTGTCGTTCGACGTGAATGTGGACCTGCTGCAGGACTTCACCAACAGTCCGCACATGTTGGCGCGCGCCATGGACAAAGCGCAGATCAACACCGCCGGCGGCAACGGTTCAGGCATTCCCGGCCTCGGCGGCGGGCCGGTCCCTACCGTTGGCGATCCCAAAGGTACGCTGCTCTACGATGCCATTTACCTGGCTGCCACCGAGAAGCTCAACCAGGAGACCGGCCGCAAGGCGATGATCGTCCTGACCGACGGCGAGGATGAGGGCAGCCGTACCAAAATCGGCGAGGCCATCGCTGCCGCGCAAAGGAGCAACGTCATCGTCTACGTCATCCTGATCGCCGACCGCGCCATGTACTGGAGCCAGGGCGAAGGCTATTTCGGCTACGGGTATGCCAAGAGGATCTCGGACGAGACCGGCGGCCGGCTGATCGACGTGGGCAACAACGGCGCCAAGCTCCAGGCGGCCTTTCAACAGATCCAGGACGAGTTGCGTACCCAGTACCAGGCCAGTTACACCCCCAGTAACGAGAAACAGGACGGCGCCTTCCGTCGCATTGCGGTCGACTGCCGCGGCGACAATGGAGACAATCTGAAGGTGCAGGTTCGCAAGGGCTACTACGCCCCGTCGCCGGGAAGATAGGCCTTCCGCCACGCTCGCCCTCCGCGTTTGGCCGCCTGCTGTGAGGCCGCAACACGGATGAAGCGCGGGTCAGGAAGCTCGGAACCGTGCGCTTGGTTCCGCAGGGCTCCTGCTTCTGTCTCGTTTTCAGACAGTCCGTTACCTAAGTTCAGCCAATCTGTAATCTGGCGCAAATGACGGCTGGTCGGTAGTATCGGCGCAAGAGGGAAAAACTTGAGGCCGGAGACGACGAATTCTTCGGCCTCAGGCATTCCCGCTCCGAGGTGCTTGCCATGGCCCTTTCATGCACCGCCCAGGAAGGCTTCGAGATCAGCCCCCGCTTTCGCCAAACGGTCGAGGAGCGTATTGCGCGCCTGGAACGGGACGCCGGTTACGACGAAGCGCAACTGGACCGCCTGGACGATATAGACCATATTCGCCGGCAGATGCGCCTCGTGGCCGTTCAACGCGCCGAGGCCTTGCGCATGCGCCTCTTCCTCGATCGTGCGAAAACTCGCCTGCCTCGCCCGCTCATCGAGATCTAAAGACAGTTGTCAGTGCTCAGTGGTCAGTGCGGTTCTTGCTCCGGAGCGACTCGCGTGTGTACGTCTGCGCCAGGGCGTGGAGATCGGCCGGCCTGGCGATCTTTTCCTGCCGGCGCAAAAGGAATCCGCAAGCATCCGGGATGTGCGCGTGGCGGGCAGCACCGTTCTTGTGGCAAAGGGACAGCTTTTCCTGCCGCGATGCACATGCTTTCAACAGAAATTCAACTTCGCAAGTGACAGCGGGTGTTCACGCTAACCGTTTTCCACTTGTTACACGCGGATTTTCATCCCGGTCTTCGCTTCGTGTTCCCTCTTTTCATCAACCTCCAGGACTCGTACTCTTTCGATTCGTTGCAGACATTTCACTGGCGCGTCACCGCGGAAGTTATGTGACACGCCAAAACGCAGTGCACTTGACTGCGAACAAGGCCGGGCCGCTGAGGGTCTCGTGCCTGGTGCGGGATTGTGCGAACCACCGAATCCGCCAGGATTGCGGGCGTTCGCACCGGGCAAACCGGAGATGAAGATCCAAAGGTTGGAGCCTCCCTTGCGGCTGTCGGCCGAGTATCTGGACACAGAAGCTCGCCTCGGCGGAGGGGGACGATGTTCGCAATGGGTTTATGAATTTGAAGTGAGGAGTTGTTCCCATATCATGCGTCCAAAGAAAGTAATCCTTTGTGTTGACGATAACGAGCAAGAGCTCGCGGTGATGCGGTTTATGCTGGCCACCAACGGCTATCGTGTGCTCGCCGCCCTGAGTGGCCAGGAGGCCATCGCTATTTTTGCCACCGCGCCGCAAATTGACTTGGTTCTAGCCGACGCCCATATGCCTCAGATGAGCGGAGTGCAGCTTGCGGAACGGCTGAAACGCATGAGGTCCTACGTGCCCCTGATCCTGCTCGGCGATGCTCAAGCCGGGGCACCCTCTGGGTCCGGAGATCTCCACGTGGCCGATGCGGTGTTGGCCAGGAAGAGCTGCTCTTCGCAGGAGCTGCTGGAGCGCATCAAAGTGATGAGCGCGCGCAAGCGCGGTCCGCGCAAGGGCGCGCAGCGCATGCCGCAGGTTGAGGAGTTAGCCGCGGCCTCGTGATAGAAGCGGGGATCGGGGGTCGCAGTTCAGGGATTGGCAAGAGGGGGCCTCGGTTTTGCGATCTGCGTCTTGCTCCCGCCCCTGGCGGCAGGCAGCGCTCAAATCCCCTTGCCGGGGCCTTGTTCCTGTCCTCTGAACCCTCGTCTCTGAACCATGGTCCCCGATCCCCACTTGACGATAGTGTGCGGCTATGCACATACTCGCCATCGGTGCCCTAGGTTTGCGGTGGCGTTGTGCCGCCGGTGAGGGTTAGCTCGTATGGACTTGGTTCTTTTACGTCTTCTTTTTGTCATTTTGCTGGCTACGGTTTGTTACTTCCTCCGCCCCTTCGGTTTGCCGGCGGGGTGGGAGGGCGCGATCGTGGGAGCGGCCGCGGCGGGTGCGGTCATCGTCTTCGAACTGCGCGTCAGGGCCCTGACGTTGCGGCGGCTCATCGGCGCCGTCGTGGGCAGCGTGCTCGGCATCGTTGGCGCCGCATTGTTTTGCTTGGTGCTGCGCTCCGCTCCGCTCTCCAGCGCGAACTCCGCCGCGCTGCAGATCTTCGTGCTGCTGCTTATGACCTATATCGGTCTGCTGGTAGGCGCCAGCAAGGGCGACCTGTTGAACCCGGCCGCGCTAGGCACCGTGTTCTCGGGCGACAAGCCTCTCCGCCGCAGCGCTAAGGTGCTGGATACAAGCGTAATCATCGATGGCCGCATTGCCGACATCGCTGAGGCGGGCTTTATCGACGGCGCCATGGTGGTGCCGGAGTTCGTGCTGCGCGAGTTGCAGATTGTCGCCGACTCGACCGACGGCTCGAAGCGGCAGCGCGGGCGCCGCGGCCTCGACATGCTGCAGCGCATGCAGTCCAGCGACAAAGTCCAGGTGCAGATCGTCCCCGATGACTTCCCTTCCATTCGCGAGGTGGACCTGAAGCTGCTGGAGCTGGCCAAGAAGTGGGAGGCCAAGGTCGTCACCAACGACTTCAACCTGAACAAACTGGCTCACCTGCACCACGTCGAAGTGCTGAACATCAACGACCTGGCCAACGCCCTCAAGCCCGTGGTTTTGCCTGGCGAGCGCATGACCGTGTTGATCCTGAAGGAAGGCAAGGAGTTCAACCAGGGGGTGGGCTATCTGGACGATGGCACCATGGTGGTGGTGGATCATGCGCGTAAGCTCATCGGCCGCTCTGTCGCCATCTCCGTCACCAGCGTACTGCAGACCGCAAGCGGCAAAATGATCTTCGGCAAAATCGACGAAAACGGCAAGATGGGTGAGAGCGGCGGGGCGGCCTGAGCGGTTGCGCGGCTCGCCGGTATGGCGCACTACGGAGCAGGCGCGGGGACGCCCCATTTGGCGTACTGGCTGTCGATGCCGGGTTGGATTGCCTTCGCCGCTGCGATATCAGCGCCGGAGTCGGCCGTATCGCCCTTGATCCGCTCTGCCAATCCCCGGCTATAAAGAGACGAGGCCATCTTGGGGTTGATAACCAGAGCGGCATTGCAATCGGCGATGGCCGCATCGGGATTGTTCATCTTGAGATAAACAAAACAGCGGCTATCCAGCGTGTCCACGTCGTTCGGGCGCAAGGTCAGCGATTGATTGCAATCCGCAAGGGCCGGTTGAAGCTGCCCCACGATGGCGCCGTTAAAGCAGCGGCCGTTGAGGGCGTCGGCGTTCGTGGGCTGGAGCGCAATCACCTGGCTAAAATCGGCGACAGCCTGGCTGTATTCACCGATGTCGCTGTACGCGAGGGCCCGGAAGTAATACACACCCGCAACTTTTGGGCCGTTTGGAGCGAGCCGCAGCGACTGGTTAAGGTCCTGGATCGCCTGGTCGTATTCGCCCTTGTCAAAGTACAAAGTGGCCCGGTTCTCGTATGCAATCTCAAGGTTTGGATCGAGCTTCAGCGCCTGGTTATAGTCCTGGAGCCCCTGGTCGTATTGGCTTTTTTGGACGTACGCATAGCCCCGGTTGCTAAACGCCATGGCCAGCTCTGCGCCCTTCAACTGGCCCGACTGGATGAGGGCCGTGCATCCTGCGATCTTCGTATCCGCATCGTTGGCTGTGCACTGCGTCCAAAGGTCGCTTTGTGATTGGCTGCGCAGGACGGCAGAAGCGCCCAGCAGAGTTACCAGAACGATCGTCGATAGCACACGCATACTTGTTCCATTCCAGCTCGGTTTTGGGATGAGATTTGAGGAGGATTATGCGCCAGGCTGAACAGAACGGTCAAGCAGGAACGCAGCCAAAAGTGCGAAGGGCCCTTCGCGATGAGGAAAAGGCTCCGGGTTTTGTCTTGAAGCGGGATTGAGGAAACCCCTTCTAGGCGGGTGCGTTGGGGAGAATTGCCGCGCGCGGCACAGGTGTGCGAGATTGGAGTTACGGAGGAACACTGGCCGCATCGGCCAGTTCTTCTTCAGTGGAATGCCTCCATGAAACGAACATCCTCCCATCCCAGCTTCGACCAGGCACTGGCGCTTCTCGGCGCCCACTCTTTCGATGTGACGCCGTATGCAGGCATCGCCGGGAGCGTTCTGGCGGGCAAGTCCGGAGCCGGAGCTGTGCTGGTGGCAGCGCCTCATGCGAAGAATGCGGAGGCTCCGGCGGCTGCGTTCGCCATCCCCCCGGGGATAGTAGTCAAGGGCGAGGTGGCGCGGTTGCTTGACCGCGGCTACCAGAAATTCATTAAGACTTCCCAATATGAGCTGCCGGCGACGGCCAGCCAATTGCAGGCGATTCACGCGTTCAGCGAGGAACTGAAGCAGCTCATCGGCGATGTCAGCCTGTACAACGAGTCGCTCGGCACCACCAGCGACGTCTATCGCTACGATCGCCTGATGGGCCGCGAAGCCGCGGAGGCCGAGCCCGCCCAGCCCTGGGAGTTGGGCGCCGGGGTTGATCTCCGCTGAATGTCTCAGCGGAGTGAGTGATGAATAGGGAAGACAGGGAGGGGCTCACGCCCCGGCAGCCGGAACGCCGCTCCGATCCACGCTACTCCGTTGACGAAGATTCCGTTCTTCTCTTCCTGGGCTTCGGAAAGCCGGTGGCAGCCCGCATAGTCGATTTGAGCCAGGATGGCTGCCGGGTGCACACCATGGAGCGGGTTGCCGCGCAGCCCCAGGTTCCTGTCGAAATCTTCCTCCGGGTGAATGGGGCTGCGTTCCGGCTCAACGGCGTTCTGCAATGGAGCCACGGCGGACATCTTCTCGGCATCCGCTTCGCGAATATGATCCCACGCAGCGTAGTCGAGCTGGCGAACGTGATCTGGGAGATGCAGGCGTCCGTGGCGGCACGCGCCGAAACCGTGAATCAGCTGGTTGCGGAGCAAGAAACCCGGGAGACGGACTGGCGCGGCGCAAAGGAACGGACCCCAGAACCGGATCGTGCCCCGGTTGCGGCAGCGGCACAACAGAAATCGGCGCCGGACGAGTCCGGGCCACTGACCGCCCAGGCTCCTGCGCGCCGCGATCGCCGCGCACAGACCCGCCACGAGGTAGATACCTCCGCGGCCATCTTCCTGGTCAAGATCGGCTCCACGCTGCGCGGACGAATCCTGGATCTGAGCCTGGGCGGCTGCCGCATCCGCACCGATGAGCGCTTTCCCGTGGGCATCTACACGCGCGTGGAGACGGAGTTTTGCATCGAGGGTTTGCCGTTCCGGCTGGGCGGCGTCATCCAGGCCATCCACAACCGCAATACCGTCGGCATTCGTTTTCTCGATCTCAGCGACCGCAAGCGGCAACAGGTCGTGGAACTGATCGGCGAGATCGGGAAGTTGCGCGCGGCGCAGAACTCGTCCGAGCCCGCGGCGGCGGAAGGCCGCGCCTGACGGCGGACGACTGGCGAGCCGCGCCGGAGTCAATCAGACGCCGCGCGCGAGCTTGACCTATCGTATTCACGCCGGATCAGCGATTCTCCCAGTCAATTTCTACTCGCCTCAAACCACGCACTGCATTCGCCAGATAGATCGCATCGGCGCGGCGCAGATCGTCAAGAAACAGCACCCGCTCCGCAATCTCCGGCCGCGTTTCCAGAAGATGCCGGCGGTACACCCCCGCCAGCAAGCCGCACTCTACCGGCGGGGTGAACCAGCGGCCGTCCTTCTCGACAAACACATTACTGATGGCGCCTTCGGTCACTTCGCCGCGCAGATTGAGAAAAATCACATCGTCGCATCCCTCGCGTGCGGCCTTCTCGCACGCCTGCGCGTAGAGCGGGCGATGCGTGGTCTTGTGGTAGAGCATCCGGTCCGCGGGATCGGTGCGTTCCGCTGCGATGCGCACGCGGCCTGCGCGCTGCTCGCCTCCGGCCTGCGCCAAAACTTCGTCCGTAATCTCGAAACCGCCTTCGCTATCGAGCAGCAGCCGAACCTTCCGCGCCGTTCGGTCCGGGAATCGTTGCGCGTATTGCTCAAGCGCGGCTTTCACCGCGGCCCGCTCGCACGCAAAGTCAAAGTACTCCGCAGAGTCCGCCAGCCGGTCCAGATGCAACTCGAGCAGCGGATAGCCGCCGTCCCAGAGCATCGTCTCAATGAGGGAAAACTGCTCAGGCAACCGGTCCGCGCTGCGCGTAAGAAACTCTGCCTTCAGCAGGCACTCTCGGTACTCCGCGGCCGCATCGGAGTCAATGACGATGCCGCTTCCGGCCCCCATCGTGCCGCGCTCGCCGTCCAGCTCCAGCGTGCGAATGGCCACGTTGAAGACCGTTTGCCGCGGCGAGAAGAAGCCGATGGCTCCGGTGTACACGCCGCGCGGCCCCCCTTCTAGCTCGGCAATGAGCTGCATGGCCCGCACTTTGGGCGCGCCCGTGACCGACCCGCAGGGAAACAGCGCGCGGAAAATGTCGTGGAAGCCAGCCTCAGGCCGAAGCTCGGCGCTGACGGTCGAGGTCATCTGCCAGAGCGTGGGGTAGCGCTCGACGGCGAAGAGTTCTTCCACACGCACGCTTCCCGTACGCGCCACGCGGCCCAGGTCGTTGCGCACGAGGTCGACGATCATCACGTTTTCGCTGCGGTTTTTCGCGTCGCCTTGCAGCCACTCGGCAATCTCACGGTCTTCGCGCGTAGTGCGCCCGCGCGGCGCGGTGCCCTTCATGGGCCGCGTGACGATGCGCCGCCCGCCGCGGCGGGCGCCATCGCAGTCCACACGAAAGAACAGCTCCGGCGAAAACGAGAGGATGCGCCGGCCCGGCTGCCAGTGCAGAAACGCTCCGTAGTCGACCGGCTGCCGCGCGCGCAGCCGTGCGTAGAGCGCCGCGGCGGTACCCTGCGCCTCAATCCGCATCGGCGCGGTGAAATTGAGTTGATACACGTCCCCGGCGCGAATCCACTCGTGAATCCGGGCGATGCGCACGGCGTATTCGGCTTCGCTGAGCGCAAACTCCGCGGCGATCCGCAGATCGGGACTCGGTTCCCGCCTTGCCCCTTCGGCGGCCGGCCGACCTCGCCGGAAACGCTCGAGCACCGGCGGCTCGCCGTTCGCAAACGTTCCGGTCTTGTGATCGAAAACGTAGCTCTGCGCGTAGATCCCTACCCACGCCAGCGGCTGGCCCGGCCTTGTTGCGTGCGCTCCAGCCTTCGGCTCAAAGCAATCTCCGCACTCGTAGCTGAAGAATCCCGCGGCACACTGCCCTGCGGCGACCGCGCTCTCGATCTCCGCAAAGAGCGCAGGAATCTCTTCCGGCGCATATGCCGCGCACACACGCAGCGGAGCCGTGAACAGGCGTGTCCACGGCTCCTCATTGGTTTCGACCTGTCCTGGCTTTCCGCCTTCCAGCAAAACGGTGGCCGGCGTTTGCTCCACCAGCGCGTAGATCTCCGCGGGAAGGGGATGCTGGCGCGTCATGCAGGCAGTTTACGGCTCTTACTGGACCGTCAGCACAAAGGTGGTGGAATTGGTAATAGCAGTGACCCCGTTGTTCGACTGTCCGGTGATGGTGATGGTGTACGTGCCCGCAGGGGTTGCGTTGGGATGCGAGGGACCGTGATGGTAGTAGTAGTAGAGCGGATTGCACGCCGTCATCCCCAACGTAGTTACCAGTCCTACCAGCGCCACCAGCGCCATGCGCTGCAGCCAGCGCCGCCGCCGTGCGCCCCACGCCAGCCCGCCAAGCCCTGCCATGCCGGGCAGCAGAAACGCCCAGGCTACGGGGTTGTTCCCGCGCGGCGGCCGGCCGTTCGGCACAACCCGGCGAGTTACCTGTTCCTGTGTCTGCATCAGCATGGAGCTGACAGGCGGGCAACTCGATGCGGGCGAACCGGAGGCGCAACTCGTGGGTGTGGTTGGCAGGATCTCTACCGTCTGCGGCGTAAAGGTGCACGAGGCCTGGATGGGAAGGCCCGAGCAGGAGAGTTCGACGAACATCGGAGACGTCAGGGCCGCATTGTCCTCGGGAATCACTGTCACCGCGATAGTACCCGACTCGCCAGGCGTAAGGGTTAGCGGCAGCGAGGAGGGCGACACGGCCGCCAGCGAGAGCGTAAAGTTCGGCGTCGAGCTGGTTCCGGTGGCCATCACGTTGCTGGTAAGGGAGGCCGACCCCAGGCGCTCGGCATCACCCGCATAAACGGCGCGCAGGGCATGATCGCCGCCCGCCAACGACAGGACCGAGGCGGCCTGGCCTTCGCCATTCAAAGCCACCTCTGCCAGTTGCCGGTTTCCGTCGTCGATGACGACAACGCCCGTTGCGGGCTGGCCGTCCGCTCCGGTCACGGTCACTGAAGCGGTCGCCTGCGTGCGCCCGTCCTGGCTGCTGGTTTCCACGGCCAGCGTGGTTTCTGTCGCAATGTCTTGCGCCGCCACGGCCACCGGCAGCACCGCGAGCGCCAAAACGGCAGCCAGTCCCGTAGCACATTCAAGCCGCAAACCGCGGCAGTTCTTGACTCTCACCTGCACCTGTTCCAACTCTCCAGAAAGATTGCCCACGCGCCCCGCGGCGCTTCTCCCTTTACCTCTGCGCAGACTTTTATTGTATCCGGCGAGGGCACGGTCAAGCGAACCTGCGCGCGGCGATCCGGCTTGAAATCGAAGGTTCGTCCCGGTAAGCATTAGACGTCAATCTGCGGAATTGGAAAGTTGTGCCGGAGCCCCATTCGCTCCCTCCGTCTCCGGCGCCCTTAGATAGCCGAACAGTGCTATGCTTTGCCCATTGCAATCCATCTCAGTCCATGACCTGGAAGTAAGTCCGGCAAAAGCGGCGCGAAAGACCTTCTGGCTTTCCGATCCGCTCTCTCCGGACCGGCGCCCTCCCTCCCCATGCGTGGTTGGGATGATCGGAGCCGGCGAAAACGGAAGGAGAAACCATATGCGCATCGGAAAAGTGGCTGGTTCGATCCTGGCAATCGCATTCGCGGCAGTTACGCATGCGGCGATCGCCCAGTTGGCAATCCTGAAACGGGTTCCCGTGCCTGCAAGCGCGGCGCAGTGCGTGGCCGTCAACCCAACCCTGAACAGGATCTACCTGAGCGGCGGCGCTTCCGCCAATCAGCAGGTGGCTGAGATGAGCGGCGCCACCTACGCCATCGTCATCCTGGGCCCGGGCAGCGGCGCCAGCGTGGATCTGGCGACCAACCGTGTTTGGGCCGCCGGAGTGTATGACGGTTCCGCGCTGGTCTACGACGGAGTAAGCCGCCAGCTCATCCAAACGGTGCGCCTTCTGGCCTGCCCCGTCGGCACGGGATATGACTCCCAGCACGGGCGTGCATGGGTGGGCGCACAGTGCGGCGCCGGCAACGATCCCACCTTTGCTGTGGACGGAAGCACCTACCAGGTGGAAGCCAAACCCATCGGCAGCGGCGGCGTGTACTGGGGCAACCCGATCGCCAACCCGGCGACGGGAAAGGCATACTTCGGAGCCACCACCACCGGCCCGCCCATGTCGCTCAGCATCGATCCCGCAAACAACTTTGCGCAAACTGTCCAATCCTTTGGCAGCGTGGGCGCGGTAGACGAGGTACACAACCTGCTTTTTGCCGTTCCCTCCGCCAGCGGCGCCCAGTTGCAAATCGTCACCGACGGGCCGGGCCCGGGGCCTGTGGTACGCACGGTCAGCCTGCCCTTCACAGTCAACGCCGGCGCCCTCGCCGTCAATCCCGTTCTCGGCCATCTATACGCGGCGAATAGCCAACGCAACAGCATTGAAGTGCTGAACGAAAAGACTGGCGCCCCGCTCAAGAGCATCGCCCTGGGCGCGGGCAACAACGTCATCCGAATGGCCGCCGATTCCAGGCGCAACCGGCTCTACGCCCTGGTGCAAACAGCCAACGGCACGCAACTCTTTGTGATTCGCGACTAGATCGGGCGCCGCTGCCCGCCGCGCTATGCTTTTTGCGTAGAATCTGCTCATTCAAGGTGCTTCGCCATGACAGAGGTTGCCTCCCGCCAGCAGATCGATCGCGCGCTAGAAACGCTGGAGCGCGTAGCGCGGCAAATGGGGGTTCTACAATAGGCGCTAATGATCGCTCACCTTCGCGGCAAGCTCATCTTCAAGCAGCCCGGCCAGGCCATCGTCGAGGCCGGCGGCGTCGGCTACGACGTTGTCATTTCCGTGCCCACCTTTACGGCGCTGCCCTCGGTGGGCGCTGAGGCCGCTCTGCACATTCACACCCAGGTCTCGGACGACCAGATTGCGCTCTTCGGCTTCCTCGACCGCGAAGAAAAGCGCCTTTTCGAGCGCCTCATCACCGTGAGCGACGTCGGACCCAAGCTGGCCATCAAAATCCTCAGCGGCCTCTCGGTCGAGCGCACCGTCCAGGCCATTCGCGGGCAGGACCACGCGCAACTCACGCGCATTCCCGGCGTGGGCAAAAAGCTCGCCGAGCGCCTCGTGGTCGAGCTCAAAGACAAGCTCGACGACTTCGCCGTGGCGCCCGCGCAGCCGTCCCTGCAAGGCCCCGCCGTCGACGACGTGCTCTCCGCGCTGACCAACCTTGGCTATCAGCGCGCGGCATCCGAGAAGGCCATCGAGCAGGCCATCGCCAAAGACAAAGCGCTGGCCGCGGATTTCGACGGCCTGTTTCGCGGCGCGTTGAAGCTGATTCGATAGACTGGTTCCGTGATGAACCGTCCAGCAAAACCCGCACCTCCGGCCGCCCTTCCCTACTTCCGCCCGGAGGCGCTCACCTTCCTCCGCAACCTCGCCAGGCACAATGACCGCGCGTGGTTCCAGCCGCGCAAGGCGCGGTTTGAGGCGGAGCTGAAGGAGCCGATGCTGGCCATCGTGCGCAAAATTACCGACGCGATGGTGGACTTTGCGCCCGACCACGTGCGCCCGGCCGAAAAATCGCTCTTTCGCATCTATCGCGACACGCGCTTCTCCTCCGACAAGCGCCCCTACAAAACCCACGTGGCTGCGTGGTGGTCGCATCAGGGATTGCAGAAGACCTCCGGCGCGGGCTACTACTTCCACGTCAGCCCGAAAGAGGTCATCATCGCCGCCGGCTCCTATATGCCCGACAAGGATCAACTCGCCGCCATTCGCCACTGGCTGCTCGATCACCACGCCGAATTTCGCAAGCTGCTCAAGAAGCCGGCCGTGCGTAAGCTCTACGACGAATTTGAGGGCAATGCGCTCACGCGCCCGCCGAACGGCTTTCCATGTGACCATTCGGGGATGGATCTGATCCGCTGCCGCCAGTGGGGACTGGCCGCGGAGCTACCCGCGAAAGCCGCTCTCAAAAAGGACATTGCCGACGTGGTGATCCGCTACTTCAAGGTCGCCGCGCCGGTCGTGGACGCGCTCAACATGCCCATCGCCGCGGCTTTCGCGCCGAAGAGAACGGTGCTTTTCGGGCTGCATTGAGTGGCCGCAGCGGTTGTGTTTTTCCCGACGTGTCTCACCGTGTAGAACCGGCAGAGGCCGGAGATATTTGAGGCGATCGCTTCCGGTCACTCTGACACAAGCAATTGACACGTGACGCCGGCAAGCCTATTGTTTGGGGCATTCCGATTCGCATGCAAGGAGTGTCCATGAAAGCCAGGTTCGAGTGTCTGCTCTTGGCCGGAGCCATCCTTCTGGTTCCCGCAGTTTCCGGAGCACAAACTCCCACCCCTTATTCGACGCCGCAGTTCTCCGCGACTTTCAATGGACCGGTCACGGCGCAACCGCCAGCTCGCACTTCAACGACCAACAACAGCGTCGACCTGTTCTATTCCTCCGAGGTCAACGGCGTTGAGCAGATCGTTGCAATTCGCACCATGGACGGCCCAGCTTATACCACGGCGGACTTTTCGTCATCGGACTTCTATGCCCAGCAGATCGCTGCGACAGGAACCCTCGAGGACAGTTCGCAGGGTCGCTATCAGGGTTATCCGTTCTCATACACCAAAGCACTGATGACTCAACAGGATGGTTCGAAGATGGTGCAACGTGACCGATTCATCATCCTCGGCGACCGGACGATGGCTTTCGTTCGCATGACTGCACCGCGGGACCGCGACGGCGATGCGGTATGGGAGACCTTTGCGAACAGCCTTGTCTTCAAGTAGGCGATTTGAGCGGCTTGCATGAGATCGAGAAGGAGAAAACAGGGCAAAAACCGGCAAAAATAGGCATTTTCGGCCTAACTACCCAAGAAAACTGTGGAAATCACGCATTTTCCCATTGACTTTGCTCACGCTCAGGCCGCATGGTAACCATCGGCAGGGTTCTTCGTAGCCGCATGAATACAGGGGTTCCGCGCACTTCAAGTTCCGGTCGATCTCCCTCCATGCGGTAAGCAGACAGCAGCGGAAGCCCGACCATATCGGCAGCCCGCAAGGGTTCGCCCACAAGGAGAAAAAATCCATGGCAACTGGTATGACCAAGACGGCACTGATTCGGCACATTGCCGAGAAGCTCGAACTGACCAACAAGCAATCCGCGGCCTTCCTGGATCTGCTGGCGGAGACCGCCATCAAGGAGACCAAGAAGAACGGAGTCTTCGTAATCCCCGGCATCGGCCGTTTGGTGAAGGCCGAGCGCAAGGCCCGCATGGGCCGCAACCCCCAGACCGGCCAGGCCATCAAGATCAAGGCCAAGACCGTGGTGAAGTTCCGCGTAGCCAAGGCCGCCAAGGACGTCATCGCGCCCCCGAAGAAGTAGTTTTCCCGGACTGCCGAAACGGCATCGCGGCAAAGGGAGAGCCTTGTGCTCTCCCTTTCGCGTATCCTCGCTTCATGCCGCGCTGCATGATTTCTGCACTTCTACGGCTGTCCGGATCATCCTATGATGCATGGCATCCGTATCCGCAAGCGTTGAACGGCTTGGCGTTGCGCCGGCGCGCCGATCGTCGATTCTTTTTCTCCTGCGTCTTGAGGGACTGGCTGTGGCGGCCGTTACGGCTGCGCTCTATGCGCGCACGGGCGCAAGCTGGTGGCTCTTCGCGGCGCTGTGGCTTGCGCCCGACCTATCCATGCTGGGCTATCTCGCCGGTCCCTGCCGCGGCGCGCGCGTCTACAACGCCTTTCACACGTATGTCGGGCCCGTAGTGCTGGCTCTGAGTGCTCTGCTGCTGCATGCGCATGGCCTGACGCCAATTGCGCTGATATGGGCGAACCACATCGGCGTGGACCGCCTGCTCGGCTTCGGCCTTAAGTACGCCGATGGATTCGGATTCACACACTTAGGGCGCGTAGGAAAACAGCGAGCCTGATCATGCAGCGTCGGCTTTGGGTTCTTTGCGCGGCACGAGCGCGCGTACGATCAGCCAGGCGCCAAAGCCGATGAGAATGGCCCGGGGCCAGCGCAGATGGAAGGCGCCCCACGCGCCGGCGAAAGCCGCTGCGCCCACCAGCGTGGCGATCGGCTGTTTCATCAGGCCGCGCGCCACGAGCGAAGCCAGAAAGCTCACCAGCAGCCCCTCCAGCATGAGTTGCTGGTCGTAGCGCCAGGAGAGAACGGCCAGCGTGCAGAACGCGCCGATGGGAAACACCTCGGTGAAGAGCGCGGAAACCCAGTGCGGCTTGTTCCCCGCGGGCGGCAAGCCGCCGCGCAGGCGCGGAATCAGCCGCGGCACGGCGCGCAGATAATCGCGGTACGGTTCGCCAAGCTGCGCGGCGAGGAACGCCTCTTCGGCCAGAATGAGGCGCAGATAGAAGATCCCAATCAGGACCACGGTAAACAGCGCGCCCGAGGGCGGCATGAGCAGCGAGACGGCAATCATCATGCACCAGCCGCCCAGGTAGAGGGGATTGCGCATGTAGCGGTAAGGCCCGTCGGCCATCACCGCGCCGGCCTGCATCTCGCCGTGGTGGACCGTTGCATATCCGAGGTAGGCCGCGCCCCACACGCGCAGCACTGCGCCCGCGAGCGCCGCCAGAGCGCCCAGAACGATGACCATCGGCGCGGCCGCGGTGAAGCTCGCAACGCCCATCCTGCCGATCTCGAGCGGAATCCACTCCAGCGTCGAGATCCGCCCGGCCATATCCCACGGCCTGATCCACGGCGCCCAAAAACCGACGCCGACGATGACGATCTGAATCAACATCCGCAGACGAAACTCGATCGCGCTTGCCTTCATACCACGCTCCCGCCGGGACTTTCCTTCCAAGTTAGAGTACGCGAGAGCGCTGGCCCGTTTTCTGGCGCTTGCATCGGATCGCGCATCCTCCGGAATCGGGAGTAGAATGCTCTGCAACTCAAGACTTCAGCCCCGGCTCCGCTGGTAGCTCGAGTCGCGAGCGTATTCCGGCGCTCCGTTGTCACGCGGTGGGTGTTTTCGGGTGCCGGCTTGGGAGACGGCCGTATTGTCTCCCCACCGTGCGCGCAAGGAGTTGGCGATGAAGAACTTTCTGCCGGTAATCGCTTTTTCCACTCTGGCCATGCTCGCTGCCGTCAAGTGCGCAGGACAGACCGGCGCCACCAACCTCAATGATCAGCTCATGAAGGCGGCCTACGACGGCGATCTCGGGCAGGTGCAGCAGCTACTCGCCCAGGGCGCCAACATCAATGCCCGCGATCAGGGCGGCGTCACCGTTCTCGAGTACGCGATTCAGAGCGCGGACGAGGACGTGGTCGAGCTGCTCGTGAACAGCGGCGCGAACCTCGAAGAAACCGACAACCAGGGCTGGACGCCGCTCATCTTCGCGGCGGATCGCGAGGAAACCGCTGCGGTCACGCTGATGCTCGCCGAGGGCGCAAAGATCGACGCTAAGGACTTGAAGGGGCAAACCGCGCTGATGCATCAGGCGCTTGGCAATGGCAAAGCGATGGCCGATTTGCTGCTCGCCAGTGGCGCCAGCGTCGAGGCCAAAGACAACGCCGGCCGCACCGCGCTCATGCTGGCCGGCCAGAGCGGCAACGCGAAGATGGCGGCGCTGCTGCTGGCCAAAGGTGCGCAGATCGAGGCCACCGACAATACCGGCGAGACGCCGCTGATGGTCGCGGCGGTGGCCGGCCGCGTGCAGGTCGTTTCTTATCTGCTCGATCAACACGCCAAAATCGACGCCACGGACAATCACGGCGCCACCGCGCTGATGCTGAAGGCCGCTGAGCATGTCATCCAGCCGTACCTCGCGCAGGAAAGTCCCGGGTTGGGCGGCTACGGTATCACCCAGACTGTGCGCACTGTGCAGAACAACGCCGCCGCCACGCTCGCGCTGCTGATTCAGCGCGGCGCCAACATCGAAGTCCAGGACAAGGACAACGACACAGCGCTGATCCGCGCTGCCGGAGCGGGGAACGTCGCAGCCGTGAATCTGCTGTTGAGTCAGGGCGCCAAGTTGGAAACGGCGGGCAACTTCAACCAGACGGCGCTTCTGCGCGCCGCCGCCTACGGCCAGATCGAGCCTGCCGGACTGCTGCTTGAGAAGGCCGCAAACCTCGAAGTCCACGACGTGCTGGGCTGGACGCCGCTGATCTGGGCCGCTAACACCGGCCAGGTCGCGATGGTGGAACTGCTGCTCCAAAAGGGAGCGGCGATCGAGGGCCCGGATACGGGCGAATTCGCGGCCACTCCGCTCATCTGGGCGGCCAGCATGGGGCAGGCAAACACGGTCCAGGCGCTGCTCCAGCATAAGGCCAACGTGGAGGCTCAGGACAAGAACGGCATCACACCGCTGATGTACGCGGCGGCGGACGGCGCGACCGACGTCATTAAGCTCCTGTTGGCCGCGGGCGCGAAGGTGGATGACGTCAGCTATGGCCAGAGATTCACCGACGCGAACATCATCCCGGCGCAGGTAGCCGGCATTACCGCGCTGACGGCGGCGGCCCTGGGCGGCCACACCGCGGCCGTCGAGGCGCTGATCGACGCCGGCGCCAAAGTCGACTCGCGCGACAGCCTCGGCTGGACGCCGCTGATCTGGGCCTCGTACCAGGGCTATATCGACACCGTGCAACTGCTGCTGGCGAAAGGCGCGGACATCGAAGCCAAGGGCAACACAGGCCAGACGGCGCTGCACGAAGCGGGCTACATGGGCTACACGAGCATATTGATGCTGCTGCTCCAGAAGGGCGCGGCCGTCGATGCCAAAGACAGGAGCAATTGGCCCGCGCTGGCTGAGGCCGCCGCGCAGAACAATGCCGTTGCGGTGAATCTGCTCATCCAGAGTGGCGTGAGCATCGAGGCCAAGGATGAGAACGGCGATACCGCGCTGATCCGCGCCGCCGAAGCTAATCAGCCCGCGATGGTCAAGCTGCTGCTCGCGAAAGGCGCCAAAATCGAAGACAAAGACAGCGATGGCGCGACGGCCCTGATCGACGCGGCCGCCGGCGGCGATGTGGACGCGGTGCAGGCGTTGCTGGATGCGGGCGCCAACTTGGAGGCCAAGGCCGACAAGTACTCCAATGAAGGAGCGACTGCGCTGATGGAGGCTGCCGCGCACGGCAGAACCGATGCGATGAAGCTGCTGCTCGCGAAGGGCGCTAACATGGAAGCTACCGACTCGCAACATTGGACTGCATTGCTGTGGGCCGCGGACAAGGGCCAGGCCAATGCAGCCGAGCTGCTGCTCTCGAGCGGCGCCAACATCAATGCCAAGGCCGACAATAATTTCACCGCGCTGAGTCTGGCCCAGACCGAGGGCCATCTCACCGTGGCCAAGTTGCTCCAGGATCACGGCGCACAATAACCTTCACGCAGAAGCAGCAAAGACGTCTAAGGAGGAAAGTATGAAGGGAATCCTGCTGGCATTCGTTCTTCCAATTATGGCTCTCTCGCTGGGTCTCAAGTGCGCCGGCCAGGCGGGATCTGGCGCTCCCTCAGACCAGCCGAGTCCCGCGGACCAACTGATGGATGCCGCCCAGAAGGGCGATGCCGCAACCATCGGGCAACTGCTGGCAAAGGGGGTGAGCATCGACTCAATAGGCAAGGACGGCCTGACTGCGCTGATGGTCGCCGCCGCTTCGGGCAAGCCCGAAATCGTTGCGCTGCTGCTCAAGAAAGGCGCGGCCATCGGTCTCCAGGACAGCCGCGGCAATACGGCGCTGGATTATGCAGTCATGGCCGCCGACATCGAGTCGGCAACGCTGCTGATCGACAAAGGCGCCAACGTCAACACCCAGAACGAGGACGGGCTTTCGCCGCTCATGCTCAGCATCGTATCCGGCTCAGTGGACATGGTGAAGTTGCTGCTCGACAGCGGCGCAAAGACAGAGTTCACCGACAAACAAGGCTTTACGGCGCTGATGGCAGCCTCCGGCGGAGGCCAGATTGACATGGTGAAGTTGCTGCTCGACCGGGGCGCCAACATCAACGCCAAAAGCAGCGACGGAACCACCGCGCTCAAGCTGGCAACGGACAACGCAAAAACCAAGGTGGCCGCGCTGTTACGCGAACGGGGCGCGCAGTAGACCGGCGCTGGCGCCTGCGCAACGCCTGCCTGGCATGAAGACAGATGCGCCGACCGCGCCCGCGGACCGCAAGGCTATTTCAAATTCTTGACTGTGGCGCCCTCGGGAATCTTCACCTCGAACTGGCTGGCGGGAACATCGACGTTCTCTTCCACTCTTTCCACTGAAAGTGTAAGTTCAATGCCCTCCTTGGGGCGCTTGATGACGATCTTCGAGGGATACTTCCCGGCGCTGAACGTGGCGTAGTTACTGTAGAAGATCTGCGTCTCCAATTCACCGTCGCTGTTGTACACATACTGGTCGTAGGGCAGCATGTCGTCGCGATGGAACGTGATGGTGCGTTCGGGCAGGTTTTCATGGCCCTTCTTGCGGCGCATAACATTGAGAGTGTATTCGGGCTCTGTGTAGAGATGCTTCTTGGCGGCGTCTTCCACCGTTTCTATGTCGGAAGCGACCATATAGTCATCGTCCGAGTCCAGTCCCCGAACCGTGATTGCGTCCAGGAAAAAGTTGGGGCGCAGGTTTTCCCAGTCGCTCGCCGATTTTTCGGCGACCGCGTTGGATCCCTTGATGGCCAGGTTTTTCGACGGGAGAACCAGCGTGAAATGATTGCCGTCGCTGGCCATATTGAAGATGGGCACACCGAAGTACGTTCCGAACACGCGCAGCATTTGAGGCTTGTGCATGACAATGGCGCCGTGGATGGAGGGATAATCCTTCGTCTGATCGTGCGCATAAATCTCAACGATGACAGTTAGAGTGTTTAGGGCATCCCACCGCCCGTTGAGAAGGTTCACCAACTGGTCCGGCGTGGCCGTTTGCAGAAGAGCCGGCGCTTTGGGAACGGGGAGATGACGCTTGGTCGGGATGAAGTAAGAGCACCCGGAAAGCAGGAGCGGAAGAACCATAGACACGGCGCCAACGCAGCTAGAGCGAACTCTCATCGTTCACCCGCCTTCGTCCGCGCATGCCGGTAGCCGGCCACGTTGCGGTTGTGCTCATCCAGGGTTTCGGCGAAGAGCGAATGCCCCTGGGCGTTGGTTCCCGCGGCAACAAAGTAGAAATAGTTCGTCTTGGGCGGATCCATGGCCGCACGTAACGACGGGATGCTTGGGTTGCACACAGGTCCCGGCGGCAGCCCGGCGTGTAGATACGTGTTATACGGTATGTTGCGCGTCAAATCGCTCGCGTAGATCGTACCCCGCCAGTGGCCGGTAAGTTCGAGCCCGTAAATGACTGCGGGATCGGTACGCAGCGGCATCTTTTTGGCGAGCCGGTTCGCAAAGACGCTGGCCACAAGCGGCCGCTCCGCATCCACTGCCGTCTCGCGCTCCACCAGCGACGCGATGGTTACAACCTGATGCACGTTTTCCTTCAATCCCAGTTCCGCGGCCACCGTGCGGAAGCGCCGCACCATGGCTGCCGCTATCTGCGCCGGCGTGACTGTCGGCGAAAAACGGTAGGTGTCCGGAAACAGGTAACCCTCCAGGCTCTTTGCTTCGGGGTCCAAATCGGCCACCAGACTCGTCTCGCTCACCGCTGCCGCCAGAAAATCCTGGCGCGTGCCCAACCCCGCCTGTTCCACGCGCGCCGCGATATCGAAGATGTCCGCGCCCTCGGGCACGGTCAACGTCTTGGTAAACACGTCGCCGCGCGCAAGCCGCGCATAAACCTCAGTCACCGGCGCCGCATGATCGAAGCGATACGTCCCGGCCTGGAGCGTGCCGTGCCGGAACCAGCGCATCAGATCGAAGGCGTAACGGCTGCGCACCACGCCTGCCGTTTCCAGTTGGCGACCGATGCGCATGGCGGAGGAGCCGGGCGCCACATTCACGAACGTCTCCATCTCGGGTCCGTAGGGCGTTAGTACCAGCCACGCCGCTCCCGCCCCAAGCGCTGCAACCAGCATAGCCCCCAGCAAGATACCTGCCGCGCCGGAACCTTTCTTTCTGCCGCCTCTCCGTCTGCGCCGAGCCATCCTGCCGTTGTGGACCCTTCCCTGAAGAATCAAGACACGAAGATTCCCGCCCCTATTCCCCTCTCCTTCGATTGTACCGGGAGCAAACCAGCGGCGCGCCTGGGGCGCCGAGCCGAGCCAGGCACTTTTTGCTTGGCGCGCCGGTCAAATTGGCGCAAACTGGATGGCGGCTTCCCCGGCGACCCCCCAAAGAAAGGCTAAGCCTGCCCCTATGATCAAGCTCGACCAAATCCGCGCCGAAAAGCTAATTCAACTTGCCCGCGAATGCTTCGACCCCGACCTCACCGAGGCGGAACTAAAGGTCCTGCGCGACTCGGCCAGCCCTCTCTTTCCACGCCTAGCGCGAAAGGATGCGCCGCGTCCTAAGATTCGATCTGATTTTGTGCGCTGGCTGGCGACGGACCGGGAGGCCGCACTGAACATTGACCCAAGGGGATTGCGCATTTGGGGAATGACCTTGCCGGACAAGCTCGATCTCGCAGAGTGTCGAGTTTTCCCCGCGTTGAGTCTCCGGCGGTGCACATTTGAAGGAGAGATTAACCTGGAATCCGCGGAGACGCGGGGCATCTATGTCATCCTGTCCGATCTCCGCAGGGGTATTCGAGGCGATGGGATCGTCGCTCGTTCAGACTTTCTCCTGCGCCGTGCGACTTGTCGTGGCGCTCTTGGCTTGGCCGGCGCGCGGATTGGCGGTAACCTCGATTGCTCCGGCACGAAGTTCACGGCCCAAGGTGAGGCCATTTGGCTGGATGGTGCCGAGATTGGTGGCGACATCTTCTTCTACAAGGGTTTCGAGTCGTCCATCGAGATTCGGATACTGGGCGCTACGATTAAGGGCGATTTGGATTGCAGAGGTGCGAAGCTAAGAGTGGCGAATGGGGACGCTCTATCCGCGGATGGCGCCGAGATCGGTGGTGACCTCATTCTAAATGAGGGCTTCGAGTCCAGCGGCACAATTCGCCTGCTTGGCGCGCGGATCAAGGGCGATCTGGATTGCTCAGGCGCGAAGCTGACAGCGGAAGAAGGAATCGCACTATATGCGGATGGCATCGACATCGGGGCTGATGTATTTCTAAGCGAGGGTTTCGAGTCCACCGGCGAAATTCGGCTGCTAGGCGCGAAGATCGGGGGCGATCTGGATTGCTCAGGCGCGAAGCTGAAGGTGACAGGGGGGGACGCGCTGTCCGCGGATCGCACCGAGATCGGGGGCGACGTCTTCCTATCGGAGGGCTTCGAGTCCGGCGGCACCATCCGCCTGCTTGGCACGCGGACCAAGGGCAATTTGCATTGCAACGGCGCAAAGCTGCACGTGAGAGAAGGAGACGCGCTCTTCGCGGATGGTATCGACATCGGGGGTGATGTAGTTCTTAACGAGGGTTTCGAGTCCAGTGGCGAAGTTCGCGTGCTAGGCGCACAGATCAAGGGTAATTTGGATTGCTCAGGCGCGAAGTTGAAAGTGACAGATGGGGATGCGTTCTCTGCTGATGGCATCGGGATCGGGGGTGACGTCTTCCTATGCGAGGGCTTTGAGTCCTCCGGCGAGATTCGCTTGCTCGGCGCGCAGATTGACGGGGACCTAAAGTTCCACAGTGCGAAGACAACAAAGGTCGATTGCTGCAATCTTCGTCTCAACGGGGATCTGTTTTGGATGGGAATTCTGGAACCGGGGAGGGCATACCTAGACCTGACTGGCGCGGTCGTGAAAAATCTGCGCGACGACCGGGAGAGCTGGCCTCACCCTGGGAACCTCATCCTGGACGGGCTGGCCTATGAAGAGTTGACCCTTCACAAGTGGCCGTCCGAAGTGCAGGTCATGAGTAGCTCCGCCGGCCCCGAACTCCCATTGAAAGTCGAGGAACGCATCGAGTGGCTCATGCTTCAGCCTCCGGATCGGCGCGCTGAACCGCAGCCGTGGATGCAACTTTCTAGGCATCTGGAGGCGAAGGGAGAGCGCAAGGATGCGAAGCATGTTGTTTACAAGCTCCGTTGCCTTCAGGCTGGGAAATTCCGGTTCCCTTTTCGCCAGCTGAAGATTGCCTTTGTTTGGCTCGAAGAGTCTCCGCTGCGCATCTGGCGCTCAATTGCTTTCTTCTTGCTGCTCGGCTGGCTGGTGTTTGGATACGCGGGTGCTCGCGGCGCGATCGCGCCCACTGACGTTGAGGCATATAAGGCGTTCACAGTTGGCAGCCCAATGCCAGCCGCTTATCCGACGCTCAACCCGTTCGTTTATGTCCTAGAAAACTCTCTGCCCTTGGTGAGGCTGGGGCAGGACGATAAGTGGGCACCCGATCGGCGGTGCCCATCAAAGAGCTGGATCATGAATTATTGGTTACTGGCCTGGGCTCGCTGGATTCTTATCCTCTCCGGCTGGTTCCAAGCTGCGGTTCTGGGCGCGGCGCTCCTAGGGCGGTTCAAAGAATAGGGAGGGCCTCCGCAAGGGGCGCTAAGCTGAAAGCCAGGAGCTGAAAGCTGGAAGCTGCCTCTCATCCCCGCTATCTCTGCCTCGATGTCGGCAGTCGCCGCATCGGCGTGGCCGTGTCCGACGAGCTGGGCCTGACGGCGCTGCCCGTGCTCACGCTTGAGCGGCGCGGCAAGCTCCGGGACGACCTGCGCTCGCTGGCGCGGCTCTGCCGGCGATTCGGCGTGGCGGGAATTGTGGTGGGCAACCCGCTGCATCTTTCCGGTGAGGCCAGCCCGCGAGCGGCCAAAACACAAGCCTTTGCCGCCAAATTGGGCGAACTGACCGGCCTGACGATTCACTTGTGGGACGAGCGGCTGACCACCCGCGAGGCGCACAAGATCCTCTACGAGGCCGGCCACGCTCGGCAGAAGCACCGCAAGATAGTGGACCAGGTGGCTGCGGCGTTGATTCTGCAATCGTTCCTCGATCGGAAGCAGGGATCAGTGAACAGTGGCCAGTGATCGGCTTTTTGCCCGTGGCCTGCAGCGGTCGCGGTCCCACGGCACAGGCGTTTGACGGCTGACCACTGATCCCAGACCCTCCTTTTCACGCATTCTCTGTTATCCTGATGGGTTTAACTGCGCGAGGAGGAGGCCATGCCGGAGCACAGGGCGCGAAAGCATCATCAGGACCGGGTGGCGGAGGCGCTGCGGGAGGAGATCGGCGCCATGATCGAAGGCGAGCTCACGGACCCGCGCATCGATTTGTGTCACGTGAGCGAGGTGGCGCTGAATCCGGGCGGCAAGTCGGCGCGTGTGTATGTGGCTGTAGACAGTGCGTCAAAGGACATTGCCAGGTCCGAAGCCGAGACCATCGCCGGCCTTGAGGCGGCCAAGGGCTACATTCGCCATGAGCTGAAGGAACGGATGGGAGTGCGCCACGTGCCCGATCTGAGCTTTCTCGCCGACCGGTCGGGCCGCTTTCAAGCGCGCATTGACGAATTGATGAGCCGGACGCGCAAATCCGCCGCAGCGGGCAGGCAGGCCGCGGCTCATTCCAATTCTCCGCAACCGGGCCTCGCGGACGGAAAGCCGTCGCAAGAGCAAAATGCTTCGCTCCATTGACTGCATGATTCACCATTTCCCAAATTTCGGGGCTGATGCCGCGGCGATTGCGCCGGGGGAGCGTTCTAACGGCATCCCGGACTCGGCAAATGCCGGGCCCCTCGCAGCCATCCTTCAAATTCTGCGCCGGGGCGAGCGGTTTCTTGTCTGCTCCCACGAGCGGTTCGATGGCGATGCGGTGGGTTCCATGCTGGCGCTGGGCATGCTGCTCCGGCAGATGGGCAAACGCACCGACCTGGTGTCGGCGGGCCGGATTCCCAAAGTCTACCGGAGGCTTCCAGGCGCCGAAGCCATCCGCACGGCGCAGCAGGTGCGCGGCCCCTACGACGCCGCGGTTCTTCTGGAGTGCGATAGCGTGGAACGCACCGGACTGCGCGGACTGGAAGGGCTGTTCCTGATCAATATCGACCACCACATCAGCGGCCGGCCCTTTGCCAACGTCAACTGGATCGATCACAACGTGGTGAGTACGGGCGAAATGGTGCACCGGCTGGCGCGAACTGCCGGCGCCGTGGTTACGCCGGAGATGGCCCATTGCCTCTACGCCACAGTGCTCACCGATACTGGCAGTTTTTGCTACGGGCCGGTGCGCGAGTCAACCTTTGCGCTGGCGCGGGATCTGGTGCTGGCCGGGGCCGATCCCATTGCCATCGCTCAGGGAATCTATTTTTCCGTGCCGCCTGCAAAGCTACTGCTGCTGGGCGCGGCGCTGAACAGGTTGACGCGCGAAGGGCGGCTGGCCTGGCTATGGGTGACGCATCAGGATATGGCGCACAGTTGCGCCACGGAAGAAGATTGCGAGGGGATTGTGAACGTCGCGCTGTGCATTGAGGACGTGATGGCTGCGGTTTTTCTGCGCGAGCTGCCGGAAGGACGCGTGCGGCTGAACCTGCGCAGCAAGGGCGCGGTGAATGTGGCTGCCATTGCCGCGCGGCTGGGCGGAGGCGGCCACGAAAACGCCGCGGGCTGCACGCTCGATGGGCCTCTGCCGCGTGCCCTCGAGGAAATATTGGCCGAGTTGCGCGGCGCGCTGGCCGGTTTTGCTGCCGCCTCCGCCTGAACGCCCTTGAGATTCCGCGTGAATCTGTTAGCCTTGACCCTGTCGCAACGCTCGAGGGTTTCCGCATCTCTTCGCGGCGCGGAAAACGAGCAGGTCCGGCCTGATCCCCCCATCCGTCCTGCATGAAGCCGAGATTTTTTGTCCTGCGCGAAGCAGGCCGCCGTGCGCTTTGTGGAGAAATGCCGGAGATGGAAAATTCCGTGGAACCATCGGGTCCAGATGTGCCCCAGCCCCGGCGGCGGCGTTTGCCTTGCTGGGCCACCCTTTGCGAGGCGGCGGTCTTTTTAGCCTTCAGCGTCTTTTTCCTGGTTTACGGGGTCACTCCGATCCTGGGCGGCGACGGCCTGGGGTTGGTGGGGGCCGACGAGCCGCGCTATGCCCAGATTGCACACGAGATGCTGGTGCGCTTCGACTCGGCGCACACGTTCACCGAGCGGTTGAGCGCCTGCGTAACTCCGTACCTCTACGGACGCCCGTGGCTGGAAAAACCCGCTCTCTATTACTGGCGCGCGATGTTCATCTTCCAGGATTTCGGGGTGCACGACTGGGCCGCGCGGCTGCCTTCGGCCACCTTCGCTTTTATTATGGTGGCGCTCATCTACCTGCACATGCGGCGATTCCGTCCCGGCGGGCATCTTGACGCGGCACTTATCACCGTAGCCTGCGCCGGGATCATGGGCTTTGCGCGCGGCGCCTCCACCGACATGCAGATGGCAGCGCCGCTGGCCATCGGATTGCTGGGCTGGTATGCGTGGTACGAAACCGGCTCGAAGTTCTGGCTCTACGACATCTACTTCTTCACGGGGCTGGCCACACTGGCCAAAGGTCCGGTGGCGCCGCTTCTGGCCTTCCTCATCATCGCCGCCTTTGCCTTCTTGCGCCGCGAGTGGCACATCGTGCGCCGCTCGTTTTGGTGGCCGGGGGTGGTTCTCTATTTTGCCATGGTGCTGCCCTGGTTCATTGCCGTGCAGCATCAGAATCCCACCTTCTTCCGGGAATTCTTCCTCGAGCACAACCTGGAACGCTTTGCCACCGACCTGTATCAACACGATCGGCCTTTCTGGTACTACCTGTTGGTCGTGGTGCTGGCCCTCATGCCGTGGACCGTGGTCGCAGTGCGCGCGTTGATTGACGGCATTCTAACCTCGGTGGCCGAGTGGCGGCTGCGCCACTCCCGTGCCGGAAAGCCATTGCCCACGCGCCCCGGCGACGCCTTCCCCGAGTTTCTGGTGCTGTGGTCGCTCATTCCCGTTATCTTCTTCTCCTTCTCGCGATCCAAGCTGCCCGGATACATTCTTCCCGCCCTCCCTCCGATCACCATTCTCACCGGAGACTACCTGTTTCGCCGCCGCCAGCCGGGTCTGAACCGGTGGATTCTTCTCGGCCATGCCATGGTGTGCGCCACCACGACAATGACCGTTCTGCTTCTGCCCTGGTTTGTTGTTCACGGCGCGGCCATGCCGCCCGCTCATGCCCTTATCGCTGCCGCGCTGGCCGCAGTGGGAGCAGGGCTGCTGATTCTGGTTGTGACCAAAGGTTTTGGCGTGGCCCGGCTGCGTACGGCCACCTGCGGGATCCTGGTGGTGCTGGTTCTGTTCCTCTACGGCGTCGGCCCGGTCTTCGGCATCCCTGGAGTTGCCTCCACCAAGCACGTCATCCACCTGCTCGACCGCTCCTACTCCGCGCGGCCTCTGGCCCAGCGCATTGCTGAGTTCGTTCCCGCCGACGAGACCGTAGGGGTGTTCCGCGTTCGCCGCGACGTGGAGTACGGGCTCTCGTTTTATCGTAACCGCGAGGTGGTGAATTACGACGAGAGCGGCGTGCCCGATGGGCAGCACATCCTGGTGGCGCGCATCCAGGGCCGCCATGGCGCGGATCTGGGTACACAACTCGCGCTCAGCGAGCTTCTCGAAGGCCGCCAATACGAGCAGCTCTTCGGATGGCCGGAGCAGGGGTTGGAGGTGTACCTGGTCGGCAGCCGGTAATCTCGGGCCTCTCATCCTCCTTCCCGCGGGCGGGAAGCTTTATCCGCGGGTGCTCTCTAACTTGCGAGAGCGTGATGTCTCGTGGCAAAGTGGCGGGAAGGGTTTTTCCAGACGCTGTGCCGGCGTGAGTCCGTTCGCGCGCCGTCTCCTGCATTCGCGCCGGATCCAATGCGCCGGAGCGCCCCGCCGATTTGGTTCTTGGCGGCAAACAGCGGGGCTGCGAGGCGCCGGCTCACTCGGGCATCGATCGCGATTCGCCGCAACCGGGATCCAGACAGAGGAGAAATGCAGACATCGGGCGGTTCCGTCGAGATTCTCGACCTGCGGCACTTTGCGGCCCCGGTGCTCCGCCCCGTACTGGAGGCCGAGGGCGAGTTGTGGGAGCAGCGGCTGCACTGGGACTACCACGCCTCGGGGCGCCTGCTCATGCAATATATCGATAATCACATGCTGCCAGGCTACGCGGCGCTCACGTCGGGCCGCGTGACAGGCTACGTGTTCTGCGTCTACGAGGAGACCAAGGCCGTCATCGGGGATGTATTCGCTGTGCCGTGCACGCCGGATGGCGCAGGTGGAGCGTCGGGCAGTGCCCACTCCACGGAAGAAACGCTGCTCCGGCATCTCTTCGAACTGCTGCTCAACTCGCCGCACGTAGAGCGTATCGAGTCGCAGCTGCTCCTGCATCCTTCCGGCGCCTACGCCGGGATCTTCCGCGAAGCCGGATTCCAGATTTTTCGCAGGCTCTTTCTGGTGCAGACATTGCAAGGGCAATGGAGCCCGCCCCAGCCGGATCTGCCCGCCAACCTGGAATTTCGCTCCTGGCGCGAGGCCGACCTGGCGCCGGCCGCGCGGCTCATCTGCGAGGCCTACCGGGACCATCCCGACAGCCTGATCAACGACCAATACCGCTCCGTGCACGGCTCCATGCGCTTTTTGAACAACATCGTGCATTATGCCGGCTGCGGCAGTTTTTCTGCGCCATCGTCGTATGTGATTGTGGAGCGCGCCAGCCGCGAGCTTGCCGCCCTTGTGCTTGGCTCGCGTGTCAGCGGCCAGAGCGGACATCTGACCCAGGTCTGCGTCCATCCCGCCTTCCGGCGCCGCGGGCTGGCCCGCCTGCTGCTCGCGCAGGCCGCATTCAGCTTCATGCGCCTGGGCGCTGCCGAAATCTCTCTCACCGTGACCGAGGCCAACTCCGAGGCCATCGGGCTCTACAAGGATGAAGGCTACCAGTGCGTGCACAGCTTCGATGCGGCCGTTTGGCGGCGCAACGAAATTGACTGAAAGGAATCCGTAGCTTATAGCTCTAGTGTCCTGTCCCTAAAGTTCTTGTACAAAAGCGTGCGACTGAGGCGAGTATCTGATCGGCGGTCTTTGTCCAGAGGAAGGGTTTTGGGTCTCGGTTGTGAGTTTGGATGTAGTTGCGGAT
>Ga0187865_1000220_pt1 | contig 82199 bp, 79 predicted proteins | sample June2016WEW_11_1_2_FD_132989 | JGI IMG/M metagenome (GOLD analysis project Ga0187865, IMG submission 132989) | Peatland microbial communities from SPRUCE experiment site at the Marcell Experimental Forest, Minnesota, USA - June2016WEW_11_100 | ecosystem: Environmental > Terrestrial > Soil >... | reverse complement strand
GGATGGGAGGGGGCGGGGGGAGTCGGTTGCGAGGCGGAACACGAGGTTGGTGGTGACGGAGCGCGCCCTGGGCCGGACAGCGGGATGGACATCGAGGCGGAGCCAGATGAAACGCCCGATGCGGCTGAGGCGGACTTCTTCGGGACTCAGTCTGGCGGTGTAGCTGGAGGCAATGCGGGCCATTTCGGCGAGGTCGTTCATGGGTCCGAATTCTACGTCGGTGAGGCGGGGCAGTTGGCGCATGGACTCGAGTTGACGGGCGATGCTTTTGCGTCTGGCAACGCAGGGCTGAGTGCGGCAAGCGAGAATTTTTTCGATGGCGTAGAGAGCGGCGTGGTCGACGCGTTCTCCGAAGGCGAGGTAGAGGGTGTTGGTGGCGGCAGTGTAGTTGAGGGGCAGCATCTGAAAGGCTTCGAGGATGGGAAGCGGAATGTTGCCCAGAGACTGGACGGTGGAGGGATCGATGGAAGTTGCGACGGGGCATCCCCATTGCAGAGCGAGGGCGGTGGTGACTTCCTGTTCGGTGGCAAAGCCAAGTTTTTCGATCCACTCACCGATTTTTCCGTAGCGGGCGCGGCGCTGGGCTTCGAGGGCGGCGCGAACTTCGGTGTAGGTGAGCTTGCCGCGGGCGACCATGAGGAGCCCGAGGGGAATGCGGTTGGGGGGCTGCGGGGATGGAGCCATCCCGCGCAGGCGGGAGAGTTGGCTGAGGAGGGCGGTCTCCAGGCATTGGGGCTGGCAATAGAAGGCGCCTTGGAGGAAAGTTCCCTGGCGGCGGCGGAGGCGTTGCCAGAGTGATCGCGCTCCCGAGCAGGAGACGAGGGCGCAAGGAGGCTGCGAGGATTTGAGGTTGTGGCGCTTGATCCACTTGGCGGACCAGGTTAGCGGCTTCAGAAAGTCTGTCATAGGGCAATCATCCTTACAGCGAAACAGCGAATCCAGAGTTGTTGTGACCGCGGGCAACTGCCGAGCTGCACTCGGCGCGGGCGCCCGTCCCCACACGACGGGGATCAGCCGGGAGATCCGGCGGCAGGCTCGGGATTGACGACGTCGGTGATACGCAATCCGTATTTGCCGTCAACGATGACGACTTCGCCCTGGGCAATGCGGCGCCCGTCGAGCAGGAGATCCACGGGTGAAGTGAGAGTGTTTTCGAGTTCGACGACGACTCCGGCGCTGAGGGCGAGCACATCGCGCAGCAACATGGGGCGGGTTCCGAAACGGAGTTTGACGTCGAGGCCGACATCCATGAGGCGGCCGTAACTGGAGGCGGGCGGGGGTTGGGTCGAAGACGCAGGCGATGGTTGGGCCGATGTTTGCGCGGGGGGCGCGGGCTGCACTCGCGGCTGGAGTTCGGCGGCGAGGGCGGGGCTGATCTGAATTTCGACGGTGATGGGGGTACCGGGTTCGTTGCGGGTTTGGAGGCAGACGATGGCGTCCGAGGACCAGGAGGGAGCGGCGGAGGCGGAGAGATGGAGCTGAACTTCGCCGCCGACGGTAGCGGCGAGGGCAGTGGCGGCCAAGCCGGCGATCTGGCGCAGGACTTCTTCGAGGGCTTCCTTGTTTTCAGCAGTGATGGGTTCGGCGGTGATGCCTTCAGCGGCGGCGGGCTTGGTTTCGCCGAGGAACTTCTGGGCTAGACGGGTGCCGGAATCGGCAGGCAGCCGCAAAGTCATCTCGCCATGAACGGCGCCTCCGGCAACGACCGTATACCACACGTCGGAATTGGCGGCAGGCAGGGGCTGGGAAGAAATTTCGAAGGCGGTGGCTTGTCCGGAAACCTGGGAGAGCACGTTTTGGAGACAGGTTTTCCAGGCTTCGCACCAATTGCGGAGTTCGGGGCGAAGTTCGGGGCGAGGTTCGGGGGCCGGGTTTTTGGCGGGTGCGTCGGGAACGCCGGTCATAGTTCACCTGCACTTGGAAGCGGGGCGGAGAAAGAGAGAACGCGGGCAGCGCGGCGGTCGCCGACGCGCACCGGGGTGGCCGAACATAGACGAACATCACCGACCATCATGACGGCCGGGGCGGTGGCGTCCTTGGAAAAGAGAAGCAGGTCGCCGGGAGCGAGATCGGTGAGGTTCTGGAAAGGTACTTGCAGACGCGGCATGGAGAGTTCGACGGGGAAGAAACAGTTGAGCAGCTTTTTCTGAATCTGGAGGCGGGCTTCGATGGAATTGCGGCGGCGCTGATAGCTGAAGTCGGCGGAAATTTTTCTGAGCAAGGCGTTGGAAACCACGGCGGGGATGGCGAGGTTGAGGGTACCGCGGGTTTCCGACATTTTGATTTCGAAGCTGAGGCAAAGATTTTTTTCTTCGAGAGGCATCAGGCGCTGGGTTTGCAGGATCTGCTGGCGCGCGCCGAAATTGAATTCCAACGAAATCGCCTGCCAACTGGTTTGCAGCTCGCGGCACATGATGCGGATGACACCTTCGAGAACCTGTTCTTCGATCTCGGTGACGTCGCGGGTAATTTCGCCGCTCTTGCCTTCACCTCCGAGCATGGCGTCGATGATGGGGAAGGCGATGGCGAGATCGAGCTGGAGCGCAGCCGTGGCGCCGACCGGGGCGAGATCGATGGACGCGAGGTAGGTTTTTTCCGGGACGCGCTGCAGGAACTCGCGGTAGGTGAGATATTCGGCGGAAACCAGGCTGCAGTCGAAGACGATGCGCAGGTAGCCGCCGATGGAGGTAGTAAGATTGCGGGCCAAGAGTTCGTGGAGTTGGTTGATGGCGCGCAACTGCTCGCTTCCGATTCGTCCGGCCTGGCGGATGTCCCAGGGTTGGACGACCGGGCCGGTGGGACCGGCGGCAGCATTGCCCGAGCGAGCAGCCCGTACCATGTCGTCAATTTCTTGCTGGTTGAGTACTTTTTCCATGGGGCCTCCAGTCTGTGGTGAAATTCAAGTTTTGAAAATTTTCGCTTCTCCCGCTATGTAGCTCCGGCAGCTTTGGCGCGAGCGCCGGTCGCGGTGGTCACGTTCAGGAAATTGAGCCGGCTACGCAGGCGAACCATGGCGAGAGAATGAATCTGGGAAACGCGCGATTCGCCAATGCCGAGCGCGACTCCGACTTCCTTCATGGTGAGTTCTTCGTAGTAGTAAAGCGCGAGAACGCGCTGTTCTTTCTCCGGCAATTCGGAAATGGCCTCCGCCAACAGATGTTTCATCTCCGCGCGGAGGCATTGGAAGAAGGGCGTTTCTTCGGGCTTGGATGGGATGTAGTCGGTGAGATCTTCTTCTTTGCCGTCGCGGGAAGACTCGATGCGCAGGCTGCCGAGTTCGAGGCCGTCGAGTTCGGCGAGCAGGGATTGCAGCTCCTTAAGGTCGATGCCCATCTCCTGGGCGATTTCATTTTCGTTGGGCACACGTCCGAGCTTGCCGGAAAGCTGGGCGTAGGTGGAATCGACGAGGCGGCCTTTGCGGCGCAATTCGCGCGGGCTCCAGTCGAGTTCGCGGAGACTGTCGAGGATGGCGCCGCGGATGCGGAACTTGGCATAAGAACTGAACTGCACGTGCTTGGAGAGATCGAACTTATTGAGGGCGTCGATGAGTCCAACGACGCCGGCATGGACCAGGTCTTCGAAGGCCACGTGGCGGGGCAGCCGGTCGTGAATGCGGCGGGCGATGTAGCGGACTTGGGGAAGCTGTTCCATGAGGATACGCTCGCGTTCGGCGTCGGTCTGGACGCGTTGATAGGCGTCGGCGGGATGTCTGGTCATGAGGCTGGCCTGCTTTCGTTGGCTCGCTGTTCGTCGTTCGCTGTTCGCTTCTCGCTTCTCGCCCGACCGGCAGAACATGCCGAATGGCGAACAGCGAACGACGAACAGCGAGCGGCGAATGGCGTCATTTTTTTCATCGCACCGTCCCTAGCGACTGCACGGAAACCATGGGAGGAATTTCCAGGGGAGAAAGCACTACGACTTTGGGGAGAAAGGGTTCGAGCAAGCGCCGCAGATGAAAGCGCGCGGGGGTGGAACAGAGCAGGATGGGCGCGGTCTGCGCGACCTGATCACCGGCAAGCGCACGCAAGCCATCGAGAATGCGGCGGACGAAAGAGGGTTGCAATCCGGTGCTGGTGGCGGGCGGCGCCTGCGGGCTGAAGGCGCGGCTGAGTTCCTCTTCGATGTTGTGATCGAGGGTGAGCACGCGCAGGCCGCCGTCGTCGGAGAGCAGCGGGCGGACGAGGGCGCGGCCGAGCGACTGGCGGGCGGCCTCGACCAGCAGGATGGGATTTTTGGTGGTCGCGGAAGCATCGAGCAGGGTCTCGAGGATGGTGGAAAGGTCGCGAACGGAAACCTGCTCGCGCAGGAGTTGCTGCAAGACTTTTTGCACTTCGCCGAGGCTGAGGATTTTGGGGACCAGTTCTTCGACGAGCTTGGGGTGGCTCTCGCTGAGGCGATCGAGCAGGCGCTTGGTTTCCTGGCGGGTGAGCAATTCGTAGGCGTGCTGGCGGATGATTTCGGCGAGGTGGGTGGAGAGCACGGAAGTCTGATCGACGACGGCATAGCCGGAAGTGAGGGCCTGGGATTCGAGGGCGGGGGCAATCCAGAGGGCGGCGACGCCGAAAGCGGGCTCGCGGGTGGGGATTCCGGCAAGCGCGGGCGGCGTGAGCTCGGAGCTGATGGCGAGGACCTTATCTTCGAGCATTTCCCAGCGCGCGATTTCGACGCCGCGCATGGAGATGACGTATTCGCGCGGCTTGAGGCGGACGTTGTCGGTGATATGAATGGGCGGAACGATAAAGCCGAGTTGCACGGCAAGGCTGCTGCGCAGCGCTTTGACACGGGCGAGGAGCTGTCCGCCTTGCTGGACGTCGACCAGGTTGACGAGTGAATAGCCAACTTCGAGGGAGAGTTCGTCGAGTTTGAGCAGATCTTCGATGGAGTCGGTCTTGGCGGCTTTCTTGTCTTTTTCGGCGGCGGGCAGGGCGCCGGGGTCGGCGACTTCTATGACTTTGCCGTCTTTGTCTTTGGCGGGTTTGGGCAGGCGCGCCGCGAGCAGGGCGACGACGCCGGCGATGGCGAGGAAGGAGAATTTCGGCAGTCCGGGGATGCAAGCGAGCGCGACCATGACGCCGGCGGCGATCTGCAGGGAGCGGCGGCGGGAGAGCAGTTGGGTGCCGAGATCGGCGGAGAGGGTTGCGTTCGAGGAGGCGCGGGTGACCACCATGCCGCCGGCCATCGAGACCAGAAGCGAGGGGATCATGGTGACCAGGCCGTCGCCGACGGTGAGCGTGGTGTAGGTTTTGAGCGCCTCGCGAAAAGGAATGTCGAGTTGGAAGACTCCGATGAGGAAGCCGGCGAGGATGTTGATGCCGGTGATGAGGATGGTGGCGATGGAGTCGCGCTGATTGAAGCGAGCGGCGCCGTCCATGGCACCGTAGAATTCGGCTTCGCGGGCAATTTGCTCGCGGCGGGCGCGCGCCTGATGTTCGTCGATGAGCCCGGCATTGAGGTCGGCGTCGATCGCCATCTGTTTGCCGGGGAGAGCGTCGAGGGTAAAGCGGGCGGTGACTTCGGCGGTGCGCACGGCGCCGTGACTGACGACGATGTACTGGATGGCGATGAGGGCGATGAAGAGAACGAATCCGACAACGTAGTTACCGCCAACGACGAACTGCCCGAAGGACTCGATGACGCGTCCGGCGGCCCCGGCGCCTTCGTTGCCGTGCAGAAGAATGCGGCGGCTGGAGGCTAGGTTGAGCGACAGGCGGAAGAGGGTGAGGAGGAGCAGCAGGCTGGGGAAGACGGAAAACTGCGCTGGGCGGAGGATCTGAAGAGCGGAGAGCAGAACCAGCACGGAAGCGGCAAAGCTGGTGGCGAGCAGGAGGTCGAGCGCGAATGCCGGCAACGGCACCAGCATGACGAACACCAGGCTGACGGCGGCGATGGGAACGATCCATTCGACGAACGGATTGCGGGTGGGAGCGGCGGTGGTAACGGCGGCGGCGGGCATTAGCGGCCGCCTCCTGGTGCGGTTGCGGCGGCGGCGAGGGCGCGGGCTTGCGCCCGATAGACGGCGGCCAGGATTTCGGCGAGGACGGCATAGAGTTTCGCGGGAACGCTTTGTCCGACCTCGACGGTGCGGTAGAGGACGTGAGCGAGGGGCGGGTTCTCGACCATGGGAATGTTTTCCCAACGGGCGATTTCCCTGATCTGGGCGGCGAGAAGGTTGCGTCCCTTGGCGACGACGACGGGCGCGGGCATATCGGGTCGGTACTCGAGCGCGATGGCGTATTGAGTGGGGTTGGTGATGACGACGGCAGCGCTCTTGGTGTCTTCAAGCATTTTGCGGCGGCGCATCTGGCGCTGCAGGCGGCGGATGCGGCCTTTGATGACGGGATTGCCTTCCGATTCCTTGTATTCGTCGGCCAGTTCCTGGCGGCTCATTTTCAGTTCGCTCGAAAGGTGCTGGCGCTCGAACAGGTAGTCGAGAACCGCCCAGACGAGGAGAACGAGCGCGGATTTCCAGGCGACTTCGAAGATGCGGCTGGCGGCAAAGCCGAGCATGCCGCGGGAGGAGCGGGCGGAGAGCGCCAAAAGCAAAGGCCAGTCGCGGCGCAGGCAGCCGACGGCGAGGTAGGTGACGGCGGCGGCGGGGAGCAGGGACTTGATGAGTCCGCGCAGCGCGGTGACGGAGAAGAGCTGTTTCAGCTTGGCGGCGGGGCTGATGCGGGAGGCGGTGGGCAGCAGCGAAGCGGGGGCGAAAACCAGGCCACCCTGAGCGAGGGCGGAGGCGAGCGCGACGGTCCATCCCAGAGCGAGAGCGGCGGCAGTGGCGGCGAACAGTCCGGTGTGGTTGAGGAAGGGAGACAGCGCGTCCATGCGGAGGTTGCCGGAAACGGCGCCGTCGAGGCAGTCCCGAAAGAAGCCGCGCCAGGCGACGGGGAAGCTCGACATCAGGGAGAAGAGAACGAAGGTAGCGGCCATGCCGGAGGCGGCGCCGATAAGATCGCGGCTGCGGGCCACCTGCCCTTTTTCGCGGGCTTTCTGGCGGCGGCGCGGGGTTGCCTGTTCGGTTTGGTTGGCTTGTGGCATAGGTCAGTTGTCAGCGGCCCGTGGTCAGTGGCCCGTGGTCAGCGATCGGCGAATTGTCAGAACGTCCTTCATAAATGGTTCTTTGAAAGGGCCCGGCTTCAGCCGGGCCGCTGCGAACCCCATAAACACTGGGCTTTAGCCCCTGAGGGATCTACCCGTTCCCTCTCAACCCGGTTTATGAAACAAGTTGTAGTCAGTGAGCGAGCTTCAAAATCCTTTCCGAGACCTCGAGGGCGCGGCCGAAGCGGGCGTCGAAGAAGCGCGGCCAAAAGGCAACCGCGCCGCACAACAGCGCCAGGCCCAGCAGGTTCTTGAGCGAGATGCCGACAAACAGGACGGGCAATTGCGGCGAAGCTTTGCCGATAAAACCGAGCGCGACATCGGCAAACAAGCTGCCGACCAGCACGGGCGCGGCGATCTGCAGACCGGCGACAAACATGCTTGCGGCGAATTGGAGAAGCGCGTGGACTGCCGGCCAGGCAAGGGAAAAATGGCCGGGGGGCAGATAGTCGAAGCTGCGCGCGAGTCCGCGCAACAGCCAGTGCGGGACGCCGATCTGAATGAAGAGCAGAAGGACAACCAGTTCGTAAAAGGTGGAGAGCACGGCGGAGTCGGCCTGGCTGTTGTCGGGATTGACGATGCTGGCGAGCGAATATCCCATCTGGACGCCGCACACCTGGCCGGCAACCTGGCCGGCTTCGAAGATGAGCTGGAGGGTGAATCCGAGAAGAAAGCCGATGGCGAATTCGCCGAGCAAAAGCACGACGAGCGCGGGAGCGGAAAGCGCCGGAGTCGCGGGAACCAGCGGCACCAGGAATAAGGTGAGGAGGAAAGCGAGACCGATCTTGATGCGCGGGGGGACGGCGGCGCTGCCGAGGAAGGGCGCGACGACGAGCAGGCCGGTGACCCGCGACCCGGCAATCATCCAAGCCGCGAGGGTTCGTTCAATCGGCAGCGCAAACGGCGCCGTTATTGGCATCTGGAACACAATCACCTCAACAGCTAGCGCCTGTAGTGGAACTCGAATTTCGCAATCGATCGCGTGAAGAGCACTCCTCAGGCGCTAAAGCGCAAACGTTTCCGGCGGCACACGGCACGACTGAAGTCGTGCCCTTCCCAAGAACCCCTCGCATCGATTTCGCCGACACTTGCATCGCCGCTTTCATCGGACAAAGGGGTGGAAGTCGGACCACAGGCCGATGGTGAAGAACATCAGCTTGCGCAACATCCAGGGAAAGAACAGCAGGATGGCCGCCGCCACCGCGGCCAGACGCGGGACGGTGGAGAGGGTCTGATCCTGCAAGGAAGTCAGCACCTGCGCGACATTGACGAGCAGGCTGACCGTGACTGCGACCAGCAGCAGCGGCGCGCCCATAAGCAGAGCCATCTGCAGCGTGTGGCGGAAGAGGGCGACGACTTGTTCGGTTCCCATAAGCGCCTTTCAGGTAAAACTCCGCATCAGGGAACCGATCAGCAGGTTCCATCCGTCAACGACGACGAACAAGAGAATTTTGAGCGGGGTGGAGATTATGACCGGGGGCAGTTGCATCATGCCGATCGAGGTGGTGATGGCGGCGGTCACCATATCGATGACGAGAAAGGGGAAGAAAAGGGCGGCGCCGATACGAAACCCGGCCTGCAGTTCGCTCAGGAGATAGGCGGGCGCGACGATGCGCATGCCGAGATCTTCCGGGCGAGCGGGACGCGGCTCATGCGCCAGTTCGACGAAGAGCGCGAGATCCTTTTCGCGGGCGTACTTGAGCATGAAGTGGCGCATGGGAACGATCGAGCGATCGAGCGCGGCCATCATGGTGATTTGTCCGGCGTCGAGCGGGACGACAGCGTCGGAATAGATGGCGGCGCCCACCGGCTGCATGAGGAAGAAAGTGAGGAGGAGGGAGAGTCCGATGAGCGTCTGATTGCTGGGCGCGGTCTGGGTGCCGAGCGCCTGGCGGAGAAAATGAAAGACGATGAGCAGGCGCACGAAAGGCGTCATCGAGAGCACGATGGCGGGAATCAGGGTGAGCAGGGTCAGCAGTACGACGATGTTCCAAGGCACGGAGCCGCCCGGGGCAGCGCCGGGCAGGAGCCCCGGCAGAGAGAAGCCGGGGGCCGCCTGCGGACGCGCCCAGAGCGGTGCGGCGGCGACGAGGAGCAACAGGACGAGGCCGCAGGATCTGCGAAGGCACGGGCTTCGAAAGGACGAGCTTTCTAAGGACGAGCTGGGCAAGGCCCCCATCAATTTTTTCCCCGGCTCTCTTCTCGGCTGTGTTCTCTGTTTTTTTCTCCGTTTACTTCGGCGGTCACTTCGGCGCCGGCAGATTCGTCCGGCAATTGCGAAAGCAGGGTGACCGAGGAGGGGCTGGAGCCGATCAGGAAACGCTGACGCTCGAACTGGATAACGCACACGAAGCGGCGGTCGCCGAGGGCGGCGGTTTCGCGAACGGAGAGCGTCTTGCGCTTGCTGCCCGCGCGGCGGACCAATGATGTCCAAATCACGGAGCGCCAGAAAGCTTTGAGGCGGGCGGCGGCGAGCGTGGACGCGCATGTAAACGCGCGCACCAAAGCGCGAACCAGCGGCGAGTTGGGCGGCGTGTGGGTCCGGATTTGTGTCTGCGTGATTTCCATCTGTGCCGGTTCCATTCAGGCCAGTTCCGTCAAGCGGACGGCCAGGCGGTTCTGCACGACTTCAAACTCGCTCCAGGCGATCAATTCGCCGTTGATGCGCAGGGGAACGTCTTGCCCGACGGTCCAGCGGGAGGCGATGATGCGTCCGCGCTCCAGATGAACGAGATCGGCGACGGTAAAGCCGGGCACGGAGATTTCGATGGTGACCAGGCAAGGCAGAGGCGCGACGCGCAGCCATTGATCGGCCAGAGGATCGGCGATCGGAGCTTCGAGCGTGGGTTGGGCGGCGGCGGCCATTACATTTGCCCCAGAACTCCGTGCACCAGAAATTCGGTGAAGCAGACATTCTCGACAGCCCTCTGAGGCACTCGCTCTTGCAGGGCCTGCAGCAGTTTTTCTTTGAGCTGGCGCTTGCTTTCGAGCCCCTGCGGACCCAGCCAGACAAAGATGCCTGCCGCAGCCAGTACGAGAGCGATCTCGACGGCCCGCCATCCCTTCGTTTTCTTCAGGGCGCTTTGGGGGACGCTTTGGGGCGCGTCTCTGAACGCGTTTCTGGGCGCGGGACTCACCTGCACATCCGGCATATTGCCGATGTTTGCAAGCCGGATGCCGGGGTTCACATTTAGGCAACCCAAAGGGCGATGGAGGGAAGCGGGTTGGAATCAGGGGATTGGAGGAACGGGCCTGGCACGGGCGAGGTTCGGGAAAAGACGGCGGGGCGACGCGAGAGTTTTTCTGAGAGCGCGTTCATGAAAAAACTCAGAGAAGGCCGCGGATTTTCGCCGCAGCCCTTTTGCCGGGGCCGGGTTGGTGAAAGCCGCCGCCCCTCCAGGGGACGGTTGATAACAGGCGCATTTTGGCATCGCTAAGAGCGATGCCGTGATACGACTCTCCGCTGTTTTCCGCCGCTGGTGACGGCGATGTCCTTCCCAAAACCTGCCGCGGCGGGGCCGATCTGCGCTCGGCGGAGACGGGGCAAGCCCCGTCTCTACACGAGCGGGCTCCAGCACCGCTGAATCTGTTTCCGTTCTACTGTTTCAGGGCGATGGTGTCCTGGGTGACCTGATCGAAGGTAGTGATGACGCGAGCGTTGGCTTCGTAGCTGCGCTGCGCGACGATGAGGTTCGCGAACTCGGTGGCGATGTCAACGTTGGATTGTTCGAGGGCGCCGCCGGAGATGTTACCGAGTACGCCGCTGGTCGGCGCGCCGATGGCGGGCTGACCGGAGGCCAGGGTTGGGGAAAAATCGTTGGCGCCGTCGCGGGAGAGGCCCTCCTCGTCGGCGAAGCTGGCGAGGGCGATCTGGCCGACGGTAGCGGTCTTTCCGTTGCTGAAAGATCCGGAAATGGTGCCATCGGCGCCGATGCTGAAATTCACCAGGGTGCCGCTGGCGGAGCCATCCTGTTGGATGGAGGCGGTGCTGCTGGCGGCGGCCGTTTGCGTGAGGAGCCCGTTGCCGGCTGCGTCGAACACGTTCCAAGTAAAGGAAAGTTGATTGGCGCCGTCGGCGAAAACGGAAACTGGGTTGGTGGTGGGCGGGACGGCGATGACGGGGTTGGTGGTAGAGGCGACGCCAGCGGTAGGAGTGATACTTTTCAGGGTTCCATCGCCGTTGAAAACGATGGTACCGGTGGCGAGGGAGAGGGGGGCGGTGGCGCCGGAGACATCGGCGGCAGGAAGTGTAACGGCATAGGTCCAGGTGTTGACGACGGCGGGAATGGCGGGGACGGCGGTGACGCCGTTCGTTCCGGCGCCGGCGTTCCACGAAAGGACCGCTGTATTCGAACTCGCTACGGCGACAGCGGTGGCACTGTCAGTTTTTGCCGTGAAGGTGAAGGCACCATTAGCACTTTGAGCTGCCGTGACTAAGGGGTTGGCAACAGTTAAGGATCCAAAATCGGTGGCGGCGCCGCCACCGGTTGCGTTGGTATCGGAGGTAGTGCTGGCGTTGATGGCATCCACCAGGTTTCCAATGGTGGCAGTATCGTCTGCGCCGACTAAAACAGCATTTGCCGTGGTGCCAACGGGGCCAGTCATGAAGGTATACGTCACGCCCCCTACGGTCACGGTGCTGCCGGCAACTATCGTGTTGCCGGCGCCGCCGCCGGTCGTGGTCAGAGTGCCTGTCGCCGCTTGGCCGGGGACGGCGGGGACGTAGGGGGAATCGGCGTTGGTGTAGGTGAAGGTGACCTGGTGGCTGGCGCCGAGGGAATCGTAGATGGTGGCCTGGGATGAATAGGTGGTGCCGGGAGCATCGGTGGCATCGAGGTTCGAGGTCATGGAAACGTTGGCGGTGGCGGAAGCGGGACTGACGGTTCCGGCTCCGAGTGCGAGGGTGCCGAGTCCCCCGCCCGTGTTGACGACGCCATTGACGGCTTGGTATCCGAGGACCTGTTGACCGTTGACGGTTTCGAGCAGGTTGTCGGTGCCCACTCCGAAATTGCCGGCGCGAGTGTAGCTCCGCACGCCGTTTTGCTGCACGATGAAGAAGCCATTGCCGTTGATGGCGACATTGGTGTCGATGCCGGTGGCAGTGACGTTACCCTGGGTAAAGTTGGAGGGTTGGGCGCTGACTTTGACGCCCGCGCCCTGCTGGATGGGGTCGCCGGCGCCGTCCGTGCCGAGACTCTGGTAGAACAGATCGGCGAATTGGGTTTCCTGGTCCTTGTAACCGACGGTGTTGAGATTGGCCAGATTGTTGGCGGTGGTGGCGAGTGCGGCGGAACTGGCGTTCAATCCGGAAAGAGGTATTAAGAAATTAGGCATAGGGGCTCCTTAGTGAGCAACGGAATTGAGGCTTGGGCCGGAAGTTGAATTAGCGTTGGCGTTGGCACCGGCACCGGAAGCCGAACTGGAGGTGCCACCGACGTCGTTCACGAGGGTCTGCATGAGCTCCTGGATCTGGGTCAGCTCGCCGAGCGAGTCGAACTGGGCGAGCTGGGTGACGAACTGGTTGGGATCGAGCGGGTTGAGCGGGCTCTGGTTTTGGAGTTGCACCGTGAGCAGCTGCAAGAACGTGTTGGTCAAGTCCACGCCGGGATTGCTGGACGAGGACGAGGAAGTTGTGGCCGACGAGGAAGCAGTAGATGACGTGGAAGCCATTTGAGTGGCAGGGTGGAGCATTTGCAGCAGCGAGGTGTGCACGAGTTTACCCTCCTAAGCGTGAATGCTGACGCGAGTTAGCGCAGGCCCGACGGACAGGTCTGACGGGAGAATGCCGACGGTCGTGGATTCCGGCGCCGTGTCCTGGTCAGGCAAGGCAGGGGATTGGGAGCCGGGCGTTTCAGAGAAATGTTGCCGCGGCTGGCCATGCTGAAAGCTGGTCGCGGTCTGGACGCCGGAGCGTCCGTTATCGAAATCGACGGCGGTGAGGTTCAGGTGACTTTTGTTGAGTCCGGATTCGAGACCCGGGATTTCGGAACTGAACCAGTGCGCGAGATCGCGGTCTGCGTGAACGGTGATGCCGACCTGGCTTTGCTGCACGACGGTATGAATGTCCACGGCGCCGAAGGCGTCGGTGCGGATGCCGACATGCATCTGTGCGTTCATCTGCACATCGGCGGTGGGATTGGGCGCGATGGGCGCGGGCGGCGGAGCGGGCGGGGCGGAATCGAGCATCTGGTGAGTTTTGGGAAGCTCGGGCGCGGCATCGGATCTGACTTCGGGTGGGGCCGCGGAGGCTGGCGGAGCGGGAGCCGTCAGCGTAGCCGAGGGGTCTTTTCCGAAGGCGAGTCCGGCCGGAACGCCGTGCGATGCTGCGTCGGGCGATGGGGTGGCGGTCGGCTGGACCGTGGCGGAGGATTTTTTATCGGCGGCGGTTGTTTGGAGCGCTGCTGCGGAAGCTGGTCGGGCGGAGATGCCGGGCTTGGCGCTGCTGGGGGCATCGCTGGTTGTTGCGGCACTCGACGCGGGCGCAGGCGCGGGGGCGGCGGAATTCGGAGTGAGGTTCGGAGCAAGCGACCAGACGTTGTTGCTGGCAATGTTTTGTGCCGCCGCAGTGGGGGTGGCATCGGACGAGAGGGCTTGGGCTGGCGCAGTGTCGAGCGTAGCGGAGCCGGAGGTTGGCGCTGGCTCCGCGGCGGTGGCATTGCCGGGCGTGGAGTTGCCTGGTGTGGAGTGGCCGACTTTGGAGTCGCTTGATTTGCGAGAAGAATTATTGGGGAGCGACGATGGCGCGGCTTGCGTAAGTAGCTCCGCGGGCGTGAGCGGCGCTGGAGTGATTGGCGCCGGGACAGATGGAGATTGGACAATTGGAGATTGGTCAAGCGCGAAGATGGTTGCGCCTGTTGGAATCGGGGCATGGGATTGGCTGTCGGCGGACGGGGGCGCTGGTGAAGCCGCGGTCGCTGGCGTCGGTGAAATAGGCGTTGGTGAAACGGGTGTTAGTGAAGCAAGAGCTGTTGGCGTTGGCGAGATGGGTGTTAGTGAAGCAAGAGCTGTTGGCGTTGGCGAAATGGGTGTTAGTGAAGCAAGAGCTGTTGGCGTTGGTGAAACAGGGTCCGAGGGAATTGAAAACTGTGTCGGTGCGGTGGAGGCTCGCGTCGGAACGTTGGGAAACGCGTGCGTAGCGTCGGAAGCGGCCTGGCCGGTGGGCTGATCCTGAGCGGGGGGAGCGTCTGGCGCGCCGGAAGACAAGGGCGTGCCGGGCTGGGCCGGAATAGCAGCTGGCTGAGGGCTCGGCGGAGGAGGAGGTGCGGTCACGCCGGCGAGGTTTGCAGTGAGTTGCGGCGCGAGCAGTTGCCGATTGCAGGAAGGATCGGCAAGGTTCGGTGTGGAAGCGGGCGCGGAATTTGATGTGGTTGGTGGTGTGGTTGGTGGTGTAGTTAGTAATGTGGCTAGTAAAGAAGTGGATAATGAAGGTGTAGTTACTGGAGCGGTCGCGGAATTGGTGAACGGCTTGGCATCAGGCTTGGCATTAGACTTGGCGTTGGATTTGCCGGCAGACCTTGAATTCAGATTCAGTGAATTGAGACTTGGACTGGAGCTGGCTCCGCTGTTCGGAGCCGTGTTGGGGTTGGATTTGGAATCGATATTTGCACCGGACTTTGGACCGAACTTGGAGTCCGATTTTGCAGTCGTTTCGGCCGCGACAGACTGACTGGGGGAATGTTCTGGCGCAGAACTGTGCAGGGATGAGGCGAGTGTCGCGCTGAAACTCGAAGGCGCGGACGACGGGGGGCGGGCCGCGGTGGAAGCCGCTGGTGCCGCCGCCGGGATGAGAATTGCGTCTACGCGCATCGGAGTACCACGGGTTCGATTGCACTCGATGCGCCAATGGCGGGGAGTCGGACTTGGGCTGGGGAGGTAAGCGGCGGTGGTTGCACTTTCAGCGACTTACAGGAAGGGAGACAGGCGGCGAAGGGGAAGTGGGACGGTGAGAAGGGTTGATGCGGCAAGGGTTGCCGGGTACAGCCCGGCAAAATCAGGCGATTCAATTTCGCGATTCAATTTCGACGATGCCAGCGTTGCAGCAGATAGGTGGCATCGAGTTCCTGTTGCTGGCGGCGTAATTGTTCCTGCTGGTAGGCGCGGCGCTGGCGGGCGCGCAGGGTTTCGAGGACCTCGCGATCGCGATAGGCCTGATCGTATTCGGCGAGCGCTTGCTGGCGGAGGAGTTCGAGATTGCGGATGTCGGACTGGAGCTGCTGGCGGAAGCGATGCAGGTTTTCGCGGATAAGGGAAGCGAATTGGAGATCGGCGGCAGTGCGTCCGGCTTGGAGCCCGGCGGAATCGGACTGTGCGGAGTCGGAGAGAGAGCGTTCCAGTTGTGCCAGTGTTTCCTGGGCACGTGAGACCTGGAGATTGGCCTCCTGCAGTTTGAGGGTGCGCTGGCGTTCGATGCTTTGACGGAGGCGGAGTAGGGGAGCGAGAGTGAAACGGAAGGCCATGATTCAGGAGGCCATGGGTTCAGGTTGGGAGCGCCATGAGGCGAGCGAGAGAATCTTTCATTTCGGCAACTTCCTGCGAAGGCTGCATGAGGAAGTCGCGAAGCGCGGGCATGAGCGCGATGGCGCGATCGAGATCGGGATCGCTGTCTTTCTGGTAAGCCCCGATGCGGATAAGTTCCTCGGAAGCCTTGTAGGTAGCGAAGAGGCGGCGGATGTGGTTGGTTTTTGCGAGATGAGGGGCGGAGATGACGGCAGGCATGATGCGGCTGATGCTGTCGAGGATGGAGATGGGAGGATAGTGGCTCTGGGCAGCGAGCCGGCGATCGAGCATGACGTGGCCGTCGAGGAGGGCGCGGGCGGCGTCGACGAGGGGATCGTTTTCGTCGTCGCCTTCCATGAGAACGGTGTAAAAGCCGGTGATGGTGCCGGAACCGAACGAGCCGGCGCGCTCGATGAGGCGGGCGAGCAAAGTAAAGACCGAGGGCGTGTAGCCTTTGGCGGTGGGGGGCTCGCCGGCGGCGAGTCCGATTTCGCGTTGCGCCATGGCGAGACGGGTGAGCGAGTCGACGACCAGCAGCACATGCTTGCCGCGGGCGCAGAAATATTCGGCGATGGTGGTGGCGGCCAGACCGGCGCGGATGCGGAGCAGCGGATCCTGGTCGGAGGTGGAGACGACGACGACGGAACGGCTGCGGCCTTCTTCGCCGAGGGTGTTGAGGAGTTCTCCGACTTCGCGGCCACGCTCGCCGATCAGGCCGAGTACGGTGAGGTCGGCGTTGGTGTTGCGGGCCATCATGCCGATGAGCGTGCTTTTGCCGACGCCGCTTCCGCCAAAGATGCCGACCCGCTGGCCGCGTCCGCAGGTGAGGAAGGCGTCAATGGCGCGGATGCCGCAGCCGAGCGCATCGCGGATGGGGGTGCGCTCGAGGGCGAGCGGAGCTTCGCGATCGAGAGCATAGCGCTCGCGGCAAACCGGAGCGGGCCAGCCGTCAATGGGATTTCCAGCGCCATCGAGTACCCGGCCGAGCAGTTGTTCGCTGAGGCGCAGGGAGGGACGGCGTCCCCAAACGACGATCTGGTCTCCGTAACGGAGGCCGGTGGGGCGGCGCAGGGACATGGAGAGAACGATGTGGCCGCGGAAGCCGACAATCTCTCCGGGCCAGTGGCGGTCGCGGGAATCGATGATTTCGCAAGCCTCGCCGACGGTGCAGAAGGGGCCTTCGGATTCGACGAGCTGGCCGACAACCTGTACCACTCGGCCACGCCAGCGCAGCGCGGATGAGGTCTCGAGCTGGGAGAAGTATGCGGAGAGGATCTGCGAAGTCATCGGCGTGTCTCCGGCGCTCGGCTTGGAGTTGGTGAATTTGGGGTCGATGAGTTTGGAGTCGGTGGGTTTGGTGTCGAGGCGGAGGCTGGTGCCGAGGCGGGCGAAGAACTCGGGGCGGCGCCGGGCCTTTCGGCGAGCAGATCGAGCAATCCGGTTTCAATTTCCTTGAGCTGCGATTCGAGCCCGACTTCGGTCGAGCCGAGTGAAGTTTCGATGCGGCATTCCCCGGGAGCGATGGCGGGATCTTCGTGAACCTCCGGCGCGGGGACATCTTCCATCTGGCAGGCGAAGTAGTGCCGCCAGTCGGCGGCTTCCTGGGGATGAACGTGCAGGTTGACTTTGGTGCCGGTATCGAGTTTCTCGAGCGTGACCCGGACGATGCCGGCCAGAGCGTGCGGGTCGATTTGCGATTCGCGATGCAGGATCTTGCGGGCGATGGCGAGCGCCAGTTCGACGACTTCGCCTTCGATGCGGCGGTAGTAATCCTGCCGTTCGAGGGCGAACTGCTGGAGCGCATGGCTGATCTGCTCGCGATTCTTGGCGACGGCAGCGTCGAGTTCGGAGCGGAGTTGCTGTTGCGCGCTTTGCCGTCCCTGCTCGAAGAATTCGTTCTGCTGACGGCGGCTTCGTTCCTCGGCGGCCTGGCCGGCATCGAACGCACTGCCCGGGGCGCCGCTCGGGAGTTCGGCTTCGGGGTAGGCGAATAGCGAGGCTTCGGGGACGGGCTGCCGCTTGGGGGCGCTAGACGACATACTCCTCCTGCGACTCGGCGCTCAACACCAGCTTGCCCTCCGCTTCGAGTCGGCGGGCCACGTCAACAATTTCGTGCTGGGCGTGATTCACGTCCTTGGAGCGCACCGGGCCCAATACTTCCATGTCTTCTTTCAGCATCTCGACGGCGCGCGCCGACATGGACTTGAAAATCAGGTTTTTGAGTTCGTCGGTGGCGCCGCGCAGGGCCATCGCTAGAGTCTTCTTATCGAGCTGTCCGAGCAATTCGCGGATACCGAGTTGGGGCACTCCGAGCAGATCTTCGAAGGTAAACATGAGGTTGCGAATGGCGAGCGCCATCTTGGGATCGTCTTTTTCGATGGTCTCCAGGATGACTTTGCTTTTAATCGGCTCGATCTGATTCAGCAGGTCGGCGGCGCCTTTGAATCCGGCGTAGGCCCGCCGCCCTTGTTCGCCGACCGACTCCAGATGTTTGTTGAGAGCGAGCGCAACTTTCTGGGCAACTTCGGGGGAAAACTGACGCAACTGCGCCAGGCGCTTGACGGTTTCGGCGCGAACCTCCTCGGGCAGACGCAACAACAGCGCGGAGGCCTGACGGGCGTTCAAGTGAGCCAGAATGAGGGCGATGGTCTGCGGATGCTCGACTTCCAGGAATTTGGCCAACTGCTGCGGATCGGCTTCCTGCAGGCTTTCCAGGTGCACGGCACTCTGTTCCAACGTTCTTTGGACCTGATCGAGCAGCCGTTGGGCACCCGCTTCCCCGAAGGCTTTTACCAGCAGGGTACGGGCATATTCCGGGCCGCCATCGACCAGGTAACCCTGGGTAAGGGCGAGCCGGTGATACTCTTCGAGGACGGAAACCGCCGTCTCGGGTTTGAAGCGCTCCAGTTCCGTGATGCGCCGCGTCAGGCGCTCCACATCGCCCTCGGGGAGATGGCGATAGATGTGGCTGGCGGCCTCCTCGCCGAGCAGCACCATAAGGATGGCCGCTTTCTGCAAGCCCGGGTTGGAGATGGGTATGGCCATTTCTTATCTTTCCTTGTTACCGCCTTTGTTACCGCTTGCTTGGTTACCGATTTGTTTTGTCTTATTACTATGTTATTCCCACACTTGTTGTTTATAACGTTGTTATTTGTAACTATTTCCTTTAATTATGATTTCTTGCTTTCTCGTTCTTACACTTATTCGTCATCCTTCTTACAGCGGCCGGTTATTTGGCCTTCGGGTCCCGGATCCAGGCCTGAACCAGCCGGCCGGCGGCGGCCGGTTCGGCCTTGATCTTTTCGGTGATTTCTTTTTTCAACGCCCCGGCATGCTTGGCTTCCTCGCTGCCCTGGGGAAGTTCCATACTGGCGAGCGCATCGGTAGAGGCCGCTCCGGCGGCGAGCGGCTTCGCAAGACGAGTGGGAATCTGTTTGAAGGCTGCGATCGCCTGTTTCTTCACGGGACGCAGCACCAGCGCATAGACAACCAGGAACAGCAGCGTAATTCCAATGTAGCGCAACGCGCCCACCCAGGGCAGGACGAGGAGGCGCCATTGATCCAGCTTGCCGGGAGCGGCTGGCAGTTCGAGGGGGGTGGCCTGGAAGGAGAGGTTCTCGACCGCGAGCAGGTCTCCGCGCTGATCGTCGACCCCGATGGCGGCGCGGGCGAGTTTTTCGATCGCCGTCATTTCCTCGGGAGTGCGTTTCCGCCGGACGGCGCTCGACTTGCCGTTTTCCTGCTTGGTATCGAGGGCGTCATCGACCAGCACGGACGCGGTGATGCGACGCACGCGGCCCGCCGGGTTCAGGACGTGGCGGGTGCTCTTGCTGACCGCGAAGGTTGAGCTGTCGGATTTCGAACTCTGGTTGTCGATGGTCGAAAGCAGGCCCAGACTGGCGGCGGCGCTGCCCGGTACATTGCTCGCCACGCCCGGCACAACCGGGGGAACAACCGGCGGCACAACCGGCGAAATGGCGGCGGCGCTGCCCGGCACGTTGCTCGCCACGCCCGGCACACCCGCCGGATTGGCGCCTCCCGCGAGTTCTTCGGAATGCTGCTGGGCGAGGGTGGCGGTCGCCTTCGGGTCATAGATTTCCGAGGTATCTTCGCTGCTGCTCAGGTCGTAGTCCACGTGCACGCTGGCGCGCACGTGTTCGGCCCCGACCACGGGCTCGATGGCGCGCACGGCGGCGGCGGCCAGTTCCTCGTCGGAATCGAAAGACGCCCGTCCGGATGGACCTCGCCGCGCCAGAAAAGACGTTGCCGTGTCGGCGTCCACGACCGTAACATTCTCCGGCCGCAAGCCATCGACGGCGCTGGCCACCAGTTGCGGGATGGCTTGCTGCGCTTCGCGGGAAAGCGTGCCGTTGCGCGTTTTCACGATGACGGCGGCTTTCGATTCGCGCTCCTGCTCGCTGAACAGCGACTCGCGCGGCAGCACCAGGTGAACGCGCACCGCCTCGACTTCGGCCAGGGTTTGCAGCGTGCGTTCGAGTTCCCCTTCGAGGGCGCGCTGGTAGTTCACTTTCTCGCTGAAGTCCGATCCCGCCCAGTTCGGCGTGTCGAACAATTCAAACCCGAGACGGGCGTTGCGCGGCAGCCCCTGCGCGGCGGTTTCCAGGCGGGCGGCGTCGAGTTTGTCGGAGGCAACGAGGACGCTCCCGCCATCCGGGGAGATTTCGTAAGCGATATTCTTTGCCGCCAGCCGGCCGCCCAGCGACTGCGCGTCCTGGGGCTTGAGGCCGGAGTAGAGGACGACGTTCTTGCCGCGATCGAGCAAGGTGACAAACAGCCACAGGGTCAGCCCCACGGCCACCGTTCCCCCGGCGATGAGAGCTTTCTGCGGCAGGCTCAAGCCGCGCAGAAAGTTCTGGATTTGATCGAGGCTTTGTTTCAAATTTTCAAACTCCTAGCGCAATTCAACGGCCTGCCTTTCAACCGCAGAGACGCAGACGCCGCCGCGGTTTTCACCATCGGTTTCTGTTTCTCTCCGTCTTTTTCCTCGGGCGCCCGCACCTTCTGCGGTTCAAGGCTTTGAGGCTCTTGTTCGGAACGGCGCGGTTCGAAAAGGCGCGGTTGCAAACAGCATGGTTCAGAACTGCATGCTCGAAATCGTCTGGTACGCCTGCACGATTTTGTTCCGCACCTGCATCATCAGCTGAAACGAGAGATCGGCCTTTTCGACGGCAATCATGGCGCTGTGCAGATCCGCACCTTTGCCGTTGAGCATCTGGGCGACCTGGGTGGCGGCATCTCCCTGCGCGCCCTCGACCTGATCCATGGACTGTTGCAGGGTCTCGAGGAATTTGCCGCCTTTGGCGACGCCCCCGGGGGCAACGCCCATGTCGGCGGGCAGAATGCGAATTGACGGAATCGAATTATTCATGGCTGAGCCTCTCATTCAATGCCGGACATCACCGGGACACTGCCCGGACATACTTGGACATAGCCGGACGTAGTTGGACATAGTTGGAACTCCGCGCCAAAACGCCGGCGCTGCTATTGCAGCAGGTTCAGCGACTGGGTAATCATGTTTTTCGTGGCCTGCACGGCCGACGCGTTCAGTTCGTAGGCCCGGACCGCTCCCAGCAGATCGGTCATTTCTTCGATCGGATCGATCTGAGGATAGGCAACGTAGCCTTGCGGATTCGCGTCGGGATGTCCCGGATCGAAGCGCATCACCGGCGGCCGCTGATCGGAGACCACCGCAGCCACGCGCACCGCCGAAGAGCTTTCGCGTTGCAGGCCGGCGAGCGCCAGCGAGAAGCGGGGAACGCGCTGCGATTGAAATACGACGAGCTGGCGGCGATAGGGGCCGCCCGCCGGGGTGCGCGTGGTTTGAGCGTTGGCCATGTTGCTGGCGACCACCTCCGCGCGCTGCCGCTCGGCCCCAAGCGCCGAGCCACTGAGTTCCAACATGCCGAACAGGTTCATGACGTCGTACTCCCTCCCGTGATGGCCAGCGACATCCGGTGAAACTCGGCTTTCATGAACTGCACGGCCACCTCAAAGCGCAACTGATTCTGGGCCAGCAGCAGCGTTTCGCGCTCGACCGAAACGTCGTTGCCGTCGGGTCGCTCGAGCAGTCCGCGGATTTCATGCGCGACCGGGGTAAACGACGGCTCCTCGCCGGCCATGGCCTGCTCGATTTCGCCGGCGAACGGACGCAGGTCGCGGGTGCGGTATCCCGGGGTGTCGATGTTGGCGAGATTCGCGGCAATCACCTGATGGCGGAACACGCTCTGGTCGAGCACGCGCTCCAGACCACGCATCAGCGGGGTATCGATCATGGACATGGCTGCTCCTTGTTATTGTTATTCCGCAGAACGTTGCTGCGGGGATCGTGGTTGGGGAGACCGTTATTCGAGAGATCATTGTTCGGGAGATCATTGTTCAAAAGACCATTGTTCGCGAGACCGTTGCCTGGAAGAACGTTGCGATAGTTGTTCCGCGGCGGCAGGCCAAACTCGCGGACTTTGTTGCGCACCGTGCGCAGGCTCACACCCAGCAATTCGGCTGCCCGCGCCCGGTTGCCGCCGGTGGATTCCAGCGTCATGGCAAAAAGCTGGCGCTCCATTTCGCCGAGCGAGAGGCCGGGTTTCCATTCCGGGGAGCGAGGCGGGCGAGCGGGCAAACTTTTTCCGTGCTCGAGGGCTTCGACGCCAATCTCGCCGCCGCGGGACAAAGCCACAGCCCGCCGCACGAAGTTCCCGAGCTCGCGCACATTGCCCGGCCAGGCATGCTCTTCGAGACGCGCCACCAGTTCCCGGGAGAGGCGAGCGTTGGTTCCGGGGTTTCCGGGCGCCGCATAGAGCCCGGCGAAATACTCGGCCAGCTCCGCAATGTCGCCCGCGCGGTCGCGCAGCGGCGGCAGAGAAATCGGAATAACGTTAAGGCGATAAAAAAGATCGGCGCGGAAGCGGCCTTCGGCGACGGCGGCTTCGAGGGGACGGTTGGTGGTCGCGATGACGCGGATATCGACGTGCACGGTCTGGTTCGATCCCAGGCGGTCGAACTCGCGCTCCTGCAGGGCGCGCAGCAGTTTCGGCTGCAGCGCCAGCGGCATCTCGCCGACCTCATCGAGCAGGAGAGTGCCGCCGCTGGCCGTCTCAAACTTGCCCGGCCGGGCGCCGACGGCCCCGGTGAAGGCGCCCCGGGCGTGTCCAAACAATTCGCTTTCGAGCAGGGTTTCGGGAAACGCGGCGCAGTTCAGGGCGACGAACGGACCTGGTTTGCGATGGCTGAGGCGGTGAATGAGGCGGGCGATCAGCTCCTTGCCGGTGCCGCTTTCAGCCTCGATCAGAATGTCGGCATCGGTCGAGGCCGCTTGCCGCGCGCGATCGAGCGCCTGCTCCCAGAGCGGGGAGTGGCCGATGAGCGTTTCGGTGTTTTTGCCAAACTCCTCGGCGCGGCGCAACACCTGCTCGACGGCGAGCTCGAGTTTCTCGAAGCAGACCGGTTTGACCAGGTAATCGCAGGCTCCGTTGCGCATGGCTTCGACCGCATCGGGCACGCAACCATAGGCGGTCAGCAGAATCACCGCCGTGCGCGCCGACGAGGTTTGCACCTCGCGCATCAGCTCGAAGCCGTCGCGTCCCGGCATGCGCACGTCGGTGATCACCAGCGAATGCAGGCCGGCGCGAAACTTCTGGAGCGCTTCGGTGCCATTCACGGCGACATCGACCAGCCATCCGCGGCGCTGGAAGCGCGCTTCGAGAGCGGCGCGCATGCCGGCATCGTCGTCGGCGATGAGGAGCCGCTTCATAGCTGGGCTCCAGATTCGGCGGCAGATCCGGCAACAGGTTCGGACGGGTTTTCCAGCGGATGCTCGGGCAAGTGTTCGGACGAATCTTCGGGCGAAGGTCCGGCGCCCATCGCTCCATTGCGGGGAAGGCGGAGCCGGAAGCTGGCGCCGTAACCGGCGCGGCTCTCGACCGAGATCGAGCCCGCGTGCTGTTCGAGAATGCGGCGGCAGACGGCGAGTCCGAGTCCGGAACTGCCGGGCCGGGTGCTGAATCCCGCTTCAAAGATGCGCGGCAGGTCGTCCGGCACAATGCCCGGCCCGGTGTCGCGAACCACGATTTCGACGCCGCCGCCCTCCGCGCCCTCCGACGAGGTGCAGTCGATGCCGCGAATCGAGAGCCATCCGCCGCCCGGCATGAAGCGAAACGCGTTGAGCGCGAGGTTGAGCAGCACCTGCTCGAGCCGGTGCCGGTCGGCATGAATGGTGATGCCATTGAGGCCGTTGATGACCTGCATTTCGACGCGCGCCTGCTTGGCGAGCGGCAGCAGAAAATCGTAGGCCCAGTCGAGAAGCTGGCCCGCGTCGGTGGGGGCGAGTTCGGGCTGGGGCGTGTTGTACAGGTGAAGCACATTGTTGACAGTGGCGGAAAGAGTGCGAAGACCCGCCTGGACATGTTCGATCCAGCGGCGGCTTTCACCTTCGAGATTAGCCTCGGCTAAGAGTCCGGCGAAGAGTTCGAGGCTGCCCAGCGGATTGCGGATCTCATGCGCGAGCAGGGCCGACATCTCGACCAGGGCCTGCTGCCTCCGAAGGTGCTCGCGATCGTGTTCCAGCTTCTTCGCCTCGCTGACATCGCGCAGGATAAACACCGAAGTGGCGCGGGCCTGACTTTGCTCCAGCCAGGCGTGGCGGATGGCGACCCACACGGGTTTGGCCGGATTGGAAGAAGACGGGTCTAAATCTAAAGAAGACTGATCCAAACCAGGCTTGTCCAAACCAGAGAGCGGCAATTCGGGCTCTTCGCCCGTCTGGCGAGCCCGGTCGAGCGCCGCCGCGAGCGCGCCGGGCAACGCCTCCGCCGATTCGAAGCTGCCGCCGAGCAGGCGTGCCGCTTCCGGATTGAGAGTCGAAATCCGAGCTCCGGCTTCGATCACCAGAACGCCGCACGGCAAGCCTTCCAGAATGCGGCGCAGGCGTTCGCGGATGCGGTGGTTTTCTTCGAGACTGGTGGCCAGGTCGCGGTTGGTGACTTCCAGTTCCTGGCGGAGATGAGACACCTGCCCTTGCAGTTGTCCATAGGTACGCTCGAGCGAACCCGCCGCCTCGGTGAACGACGCAAAGGCGCGGGCCAGGGGATGTTCGGGGTCGCGCGCCGGATCTCGTGGGGTTGGAGAAGAGGTGGACATGCATATCACTCTGCAACGGCGATGCCAGCCCGGCATAAATTGCCTTAGAACGCTCTTATGCGGGGTACGGATGAAGACGACCTATCGCTCGCCTTGGTGAAAATGAGCCCCGTCCTTCAACTCTCAATTCACCAGGCTTTGTCATTCCGACCGTAAGCGAAGACTTTAACCGCGGAGAGCGCAGAGGACGCGGAGCAAAACAAGAATAAAAGCTCAAAACAGGCCCCGCGTCCAAATACAGAAACAACAAATTCTCCGCGAACTCTGCGCCCTCCGCGGTTAAAGCCTTCGCTCAGGCTCGGGATAACAATTCATTGCGTCTTCGGAGACGGGGCAAGCCCCGTCTCTACAGGCGGGAGAATTTTGTCCATCCGGGGCCCTAGCGCGAGTTGCGAAAGCTCGAGTCCGCGAGCAACAGGTGTTCGGGGCGAATCACCGCTTGGTCTTCGGAGAGGATCAGCGCGCGTTCGATCGCGTTCTGCAGTTCGCGAATGTTCCCGGGCCAGGGCTGCGTTTTCAGCAGTTGCAGCGCCGGGGCGGATAATTGCGGCGCGGGCAGGCGCGAGGCATATTTTCCGAGAAAGTGCGCGGCCAGTTGCGCAATATCTTCGGGGCGGTCGCGCAACGGCGGAATTTCGATGGGGAAGCCGCAGAGACGGTAGTACAAATCTTCGCGGAACTTTCCCTCGCGCACGAGAGTCAGCAGGTGCGCGTTGGTGGCGGAGACGACGCGGGCATCCACCCGCACGACTTCGGCGCTGCCCAGGCGCTGCAATTCTTTCTGCTCCAGAAAACGGAGCAGCTTGGGCTGGAGGCTCAACGGCATTTCGCCGATTTCGTCGAGGAAGAGCGTGCCTCCCTGAGCCGCCTGGATTCTTCCCGCATAGGATTGCATGGCTCCGGTGAATGCGCCACGGGCGTATCCGAAGAGTTCGGCTTCGAGCAGGGTCTCGGGAATGGCGGCACAATTGACGACCGCAAACGCGCGCCCGGCGCGCGGACTCAAATGATGAATGGCGCGGGCGACGATTTCCTTGCCGCAGCCGGTCGGGCCGGTGATCAGGACGGTTGTGTTGCGCGGCGCCAGCAGGCGCGCCAGACGATACACGGGTTGCATGATGCGTGAGTTGCCGATCATTCCGGGCAAGGGAGCTTCGAAAACGGAGTGGGCGGCGCGGGCCGGGGGCAGCAGCTCGTCTTCGGCGCCATCCATCGCCGACCTTCGCTCGGCTGGGGCGGGTCCCGAGCGAAGTCGAAGGAGGGCGTCCGCCTCTACGTGGTCTGTTGAGGGATCTGCGACGGGCCACATTTCCGCAAGCAGGCTTGCTTTCTCTTCGGCCACGGCGGGTTCGGCATCGCTCTCCGGATCGAGCAGCACGACTTCGATTCCGGGAAAGCGCTGCCGCACGGTCTGGCTCAGTTCCTCGGCGTCGAGGTCGGGCAGGCGGCGATCGAGAAACAGCACCTGCCAGAAGCCGCTCTCCAAATGGCCGAGGGCTTCGGCTCCTCCGGTGGCCTGTTCGAAGCGGCGGACGGGGGAACGCAGACTTTCGAGGACGCGCTGGCGCACCGCTGGACTGGGGCTGGCCACCAGGACGCGGTCGGCATAGTTGGGCGGGATCGGGAAAGTCGTCATACCGTCGATTTGAAACGGATGCGGTTAGAACGAGATTAGATGGACATTAGAAGACTCTGCTGGAAGGAACCCATAGTGTAGCGCGCTGGGCAAATTTTGCTTTACAAGCGGATGTTTTCGTAGGTGTGGGGTATTTTCTGCCGGGTGGCATTTGCGAGTAAGTTCTCTGTGCTCCTCTGTGTCCTCTGTGGTCATGACTTCCTGGACTTCTTAACCACAGGGAACACAGGGGACACAGCAGAAGTTATTTCTCCACGAAGACCAGCTCGCCGTTTTCGACTTTGAGATCCTTGACGTTATTCGGCAGCTTGAGCTGGTCGCGCTGTTCGGCCAGTTTTTTCTGCAACACCTCGTTGACCAGCGATGCGGGCACGGAGAGATCTCCGACCTTGACCTCGGTAGCATCGAAGGTGGCGTAACCATCTTTGGAGCCGAGATGTCCGGCCAAGGTGAGATAAACGTCTTTGCCGGCGATCTGCGTGAGAAATTGACCGCGAACGATGTCTCCATCCATGGAGACCTGGTAATCCTTGATATTGGGAACCGCGCCGGGGAACTCCATTGACCCGCTTGCGGAGGGAGAGCTAGTGGAAGCATTTGCGGGCGCGGCCGACGGCAACAGGCCGGCAGCCTGCGCGAGTGCGGCCGACAATTCGCCGGAATTCATGCGGACTTCGCTCTCCCCTTCGCCGGGCGCCTTGGGCTGCGCGAGCCGGTTCACCTTCTCCTGGAAAGACTGCGCATTGGCGGCAGCCGCAGCGGGTGCGGCAGCGGGCGCAAGCGGCGCGGGCCGTCTTAACACGAGGACGAGCGTAAGAATCGAGATTGCCAGGGTTGCGAAACTGATGATCCGCTGCAGCTTCAAACGGCACCTCCAACGCTGCAATCTATGGTAAGCGCAGGGAGGGTTCCAGGTTCAGATGACGTAGGTACTTGGGCGTTGGCGATTTCGGCGGTGGGCTTTCCGCTCCAGGCTCCGGCTATCGGCGAGTTGTGGGCGGGTCGAGGCTCTGGATTGCCGTGGCTGGGTCGGGGACGGCGGATTCATGCGCTACGATGAGCCATTTTCCCTGGACTCTCTTGAGGACGACGAGGTTGACCCCGAAAGCTTTCTGTCCCGCATTCGTCGCTTCGTAGCGTGCAACGGTGTATGCGAGATCTCCGGAACAATCCAGCCGGACGACGTCAATCGTGTCGATGTGATATCGAGCATCGACGCCACGCTGAACATAGGCCTGGATCTGAGAGCGCGGGTGCACAAAACCGGCGACGAAATGCTGCGTCAGGTAGTAGGCGTCTTCGGTGTAGAGCGATGCGACCTTGGCGGCGTTCCCGTTGTTGTAGCCATCCTTCCACTGCTTGCTGATCTGCCGGAGTGCGCTTTCATCAGCGGAGTTGCAGGAATTCTGCGGGATGGCGCCCGTACTCGCATCGGCGGGTTTCGATTGTGCGTTACCGATGCCCGCGAATAAGAGAATTACGGAGAGAATCCAACGGTGCATAACTACCTCATTCCACGATGGCCAACACGTCGCCGGGGTTCACCGCCGCGCCTGGGGTCGCCAATATGCTTTTCACGACTCCCTTTTTTGGCGACTTGATTTCGTTCTGCATTTTCATGGCTTCGACTACGACGATGCCCTGGCCGGCTTCGACCTCGGAATTTTCTGCGACGAGCAGACGCACGATGCGTCCGGGCATGGGAGCCAAAATTTTTCTGGGGCCCTTTTCGTCTCCGGCAGCTTTCTGGCGCGAGCGCAGGGAGCGCGGATCGCGCAACTCGACCGCGAAGCGGGAACTGCCTACCCACATGTGGAGATCGGTGGCAGTCTGCTCGCGCTTAATTTCGTAGGCGTGCCCGTCGACCAACAGGGACAAAACGTCGCGGCGCATGATTAACGCGTCGATAGGGACCGGTTGGCCGTCCAAGCGGCACGCCCATCCACCTGCGACTTTTTCAAGCTCGAGCCGGTGTGGTTTGCCGCCGACGATGACTTCATAAACCATAAGATCAGCGCAGCGCTTCCGAGCGTCCCTTCTGTTTCCAGTTGGATGGAACCGAACCTGACCCACCGGTGTCGCCATTCTTGCTCACGGGCGAAGCCGGATCGAGCACGGCAAACATTCCCGCGGCAATGGCGGCGATCGTCTCCAGCGCTTCGAATTGGGGCTCCGGTGCGTGCGCCGTGGCGGCCTGATTGTTTTTCGCGAGCAGGCGATCCAGGTATCCGGTATCGAGTTTCCCCGCCTGGAAATCGGCGTCGCGCAGGATGCGCTGGAATAACGAAATGTTGGTCTTGATTCCGGCCACGAAATATTCGTAGAGCGCTCGCTCCAGCCGCATGATGGCCTGCTGCCGGTCGGTGCCGTAGCCGATCAGTTTGGCAAGCAGCGGATCGTACTCCATGGGAACATTCCAGCCTTCGTACATGCCGCTGTCGCGACGGATTCCCGGCCCCGAGGGCTGGAGCAGCACCGTGATCTTGCCGGGGCTGGGAAAATAATTGTTATCGGGATCTTCGGCGTAGATGCGGCACTCGATGGCGTGCCCGCGAATCTCCACGTCGGATTGCGTAAACGGCAGCTTCTCGCCGCTCGCGATCCGGATCTGCAAGTGCACGAGATCGAGTCCGGTGGTTAACTCGGTGACCGGATGTTCCACCTGCAGGCGCGTGTTCATTTCGAGGAAGTAAAAGTTTTTCTCCTGATCGACCAGGAATTCGACGGTGCCGGCATTGGTGTAGTTGGCCGCCTGCGCCACTTTGACCGCAACTTCGCCCATCCGCCGGCGCATGTCGGGATCGACAATCGGCGAAGGCGCCTCTTCGAGAACTTTCTGGTGGCGGCGTTGGATGGAACATTCGCGCTCGCCGAGCCAGACGGTATTGCCGTGCTCGTCGGCCAGCACCTGCATCTCGATGTGGCGGGGGTTGACGATCGCCTTTTCGATATAGACTTCGCTGTCGCCGAAAGAGCGCTGCGCCTCGCTTTGGGCGGATTCGAGCGCGGAACGAAGTTCCTCGCGGGTGTGCACCAGGCGCATGCCTTTGCCCCCGCCGCCGGCCGCGGCTTTCAGCATCACTGGGTAGCCGATGCGCTCGGCGACTTCTTCGCCTTCTTCGGGAGAGGCGAGGCCGCGCGAGGTTCCGGGAACAAAGGGCACGCCGGCTTTTTCCATCTCCTGACGGGCGCGGGTTTTCGAGCCCATCATTTCCATGGAGCGCGGAGTTGGCCCGATAAATTTCACGCCCGCATCGGCGCACGCCTGCGCAAACTTCGCGTTTTCCGAGAGGAAGCCGTAGCCGGGATGGATGGCCTCGGCGCCAGAGCGTTTGGCTACGTCGAGGATCTTGTCCATCCGAAGATAAGACTCGGCCGCCGCCGCCGGGCCGATGGAGTAGGCTTCGTCCGACTTACGGACGTGGAGCGCGGCGCGGTCAACGTCGGAATAGACGGCGACGGTGGCGATGCCCAGTTCGCGGCAGGCGCGTGTGATGCGCACCGCGATCTCTCCCCGGTTGGCGATCAGAATCTTCTTGAACATTCCTGGTTGAACACGTCCCGGTTGCGCGCGTCTGGCTGGACGCGCGGTGCCGCCCTGATTTTACCTGTGGGAGTGGGGGTGTGCGTACCGCAAATCACTGGTGGTTGTGATTTGAGGGAATGTCTGTCGCCCAGCGTCCTGAAGGGGCGCATGATTTCCCGTAGAGACGCGGCTTGCCGCGTCTCCGGAGACGGGGCAAGCCCCGTCTCTACAGGCGAAGCCGAAGTTTATTGCAGTTAGAATTCTGCGGCGGCGGCGTTGCAGGCGGGGCCGAGATGCGCTCGGCTGGGACGGGGCAGAGCCCCGTCCCCACACGAGCGAAGGAATTTACTTGTTCTGATCCATGACGATGCCGCCTGCGCCGGGCTGTTTTTCCGCCTTGGCTTTCTTGGTGGCCATGGTTTTGTCAACCCACTCGTCGGCGGCCTTCAAATCGGCGGCGCGGGCTGCCGGGTCATCGCACTGGATATCGGCGCGTTCCCGGAACATCAGGTTCATGTAGGCCATGGCGTCGTCGTAATCAGGACGGAGCTGGAGGGCCTTGTTCAGGTTGTCGATCCCTTCCTGAACATTGGGGGTATTTTTCTCTTTCATCTCGGCACAGACCTTCTTGTCCTTGGCAGGCAGGGACTCGTCGGGCTTCATGCCGAGTTTGGCGCGCTCTTCCTGACGGGGCACGTAGGTCTGCGTCCAGTCGATCACGGCCACCGAGTAATAAGGCTCGGGGTCGTTGGGATCGATCTCGGAAGCTTTCTTGTAAAATTCCTTCGCCAGGGGAAATTTCTTCATCTGCAGATAGAGATAGGCGATGCCCTTGATGCTGTTGATGTTCTTGGGATCCTTCTGCAGCACTTGCTTGTACTGGTCAATCGCCTGCTCGGCAAAGCGGTTGTTGTCGGGAGTATCGGCGCCCGGAATGTACTGCTGGGCAAAGGCTGTGGCCAGATACAGGCGGGCATTGATCAGTGTGGGGTCGAGGGCGACGGCTTGCTGAAAGTGATCGATTGCTAGCTCGAACTTCGAGTTCTTGTAAGCCTGTACGCCCTTGTTGAGGTGGTCGCGCGCCTTAAGCTTGTTGCAGCCGGTGCCAGAGAGGATCACCAGTGCGGCGGCGAATACCACCAGGAGTCTTTGCATCGTTTTCATTGCTTTATGAATCTCCCTTGCAGCGGAGTGTCGGAAAATAACCTAACGCGGAACGACCAGCCAGGCGCAAAGGCCGGAACGCAAGCCTTTCGCTATCGGATCATCGGCTCTCAGATCACCCGATGATCCGATCACCCGATTCTAGCCGCCCGCTTCGATTTTGGCTGTGATCAAGCCGACTTTGTCGACACCGGCCGAATGCGCGATATCAATGACGCTGGCGACGTCGGCGAAGGGCACATTGTCATCGCCCTTCACGAACATGACCTTCTCGGCGCGGGTTTTGAAAATGTCTTCCAGGCGGCCCTGCAGAGATTCCCACGTGGCCTCGTCCTGATTGATCTTGAGCCCGGGTGCGTTGCCGGGACCGTGGTCGATCAACTGCACCACGATGGTGCGATCAGGCGTGGGCGGCGGTGCCTTCTGATCCTTCGGCGGAGGCTGGGGCACCAACGCTTCCAAACCCTTGGGCGTCAGCGGCGTGATCACCATGAAAATGATCAGCAGCACCAGCAACACGTCAATCAGCGGCGTGACGTTCATGTTCGCGTTCTGACCACCTTTGGCGCCAACTGCCATACCCATAATCGATCTCCTGTATTGCTATTGCCTGTTATTGCCCGCCCTTAGGCGTCGGCGTAGTGGCGCCTGGCGGCGGGGCCATGCTTCCGGCCTTCTTTATATCCGTCAAAAGGCCGAGTTGGTCCACGCCGGCGGCGCGAACATTGTCCACGACTTCGACCACCCAGCCGAATTTCGCTCGGGCGTCGGCCTTGAGAAAGACCCGTTTGTCGGTCCGGTTCGCCAAGCGATCCTTGATCTTCTCGGTCAGTTCATCCACCTTGACCGGATCCGTACCGAAGAACACGTGGCCATCGCGATTGACCGCAACCAGCAGCGCGTCTTCCTTGTCGGCGTCGTGCATATCCGTGGGATTATTGACTTTGGCCATGTCCACGGGAATGCCATGTTGCAACATGGGCGTGACCACCATGAAGATGATCAGCAGCACCAGCATCACGTCCACCATGGGTGTGACGTTGATGTCGGAGGTGACCTTGGACCCTTCGTCTCGCTTTGCTAATGCCATGGAATTCTGTCTCCTGCGTACGCTTGCCCTTGGCCGGGGACCGCAGCGATGAGGAAGCGGAGGCGCCGGTGGGAACCAGCGCCTCTTCCGCAACTCATGTTTGCAACCCCCGGTTCTTGCGGCCCTCGCTTTTGCGGCGGCCCAAAACCCGTGGCCTTAGGAGCGGCGCATGCTCCGGCGCTTCAGGAAGTAATCGATCAGTTCGCTCGAGGAGTTATCCATCTCCACGTCGAACGCTTCCACGCGACCGGTCAAATAGTTGAACATCATAACGGCCGGAATCGCCACAAACAGGCCGACGGCGGTGGTTACGAGCGCTTCGGAAATGCCGCCCGCGACCGCTGCCAAGCCGGTTGCTTTTTCCTTGGCGATGCCGTTGAAGGCGTTCAGAATGCCGACCACCGTTCCGAACAGTCCCACGAAGGGAGCCGTCGAACCGATTGTCGCCAGACCGCCCAAGCCACGCTTCAGTTCGGCGTGCACGATGGCTTCGGTGCGCTCCAGCGCGCGCTTGGAAGCTTCAATGGTCTCGCCAGGTATTTCACCCGGGCTGTCCTGGTGGGCCTTGAATTCCATCAGGCCCGCGGTGACCACCTTGGCCAAGTGACTTTTCTTGTTGCGCTCGGCCACTTTGATCGCTTCGTCAATCTTGCCTTCGCGCAGCGCTCCGGCAACCGCGGGAGCGAACGAGCGTGACTGATTGCGGGCGGCGTTGAAAGCCATCCAACGGTCAATCATCACGCCGATCGACCACCCCGACATGATGAACAGAATGATAACCACGACCTTCGCCAGAATGCCCATCTGTTTCCAGAGCGAAATCGGGTCCCAACCGACTTGGCCCTCTTGCAAGAGCCAGGCGGCGAAAAGATGGAAATTACAGAGTGCGACTGCTGCCAGGTTCACTACCATGAGTTGCTTCTCCTCCTCAGAACTGTTTCGATAGAACTGTTTCGAGCTCGTTTCTAAACGCTTCCTAAATTCCTTCTTCCCCTGTAGAGACGGGGCTTGCCCCGTCTCACTCTGCGGCAGGAGACGGGGCAAGCCGCGTCTCTACGGGAAAACCGGCGCCCTGGCGCCCTTCCCAAAACCACCGCGGATCAAAACCTTTCAGAACCCTGTCGATCTGAACCGTTTGATGCACGAAAAGCAAAGTGGGCAGAATTGCCCCCGGGTGCCAAAACCACCCTGGCTTCCCGTCTCGGGAAAAGGTGGGACGGGGAGGCTCTAAACCGCCACCAACTTAATGTTAAACCAGCACAACGTAAACCGGCACAAGCCGACCGGGAGAGTCTAGCCTCCGGACAAGCTGAAGATCACATCCACCTGGGTCTCCACCGCCACCGGCTCGCCATTGAGCAGGTAGGGCTTATATCGCCATTGTCTCACGGCCTCGATCGCCGCCGGCGCCAGCATGGGGTGCCCGCTAATCAATTGCAGGTTCTGAATCGTGCCGTCCTTGCTGATTTCCGCCTGCAGCAGAACATGCCCCTGAATTCGGGCCTGTTTTGCTAACGCCGGATAATTGGGCTGAACCTTCTTGATCAAAAGACCGGTCGACACGCCCGACGAAACGCGAACGCGCTGCGGGGTCGCGACTTTCGGGAGGTTGGCCGTCGAACTGATGATGCCGCCGATCACGCCGCCCGCCGAGCCTCCGGGAATGCCGCCCGGGACGCCGCCCGGGACGCCGCCAGCACCCAGATCCGGCGGCGCTTCCTCTTCTTTGATCATCTGAATCTTGTCTGGAATCCTGGTGGGAGTGCGCAACTGGTTGTTGACGAGCTCGCTCTGCATCTTCACCACCTTAACTACAGCGGCTGCCGGCGGGGGGGGCGGCGGCGGCGGCGGCGGCGGCGCTACCAGGAAGGTCATCAGCTGCGTCTTGGGCAGCGCATCGGTATAAATCAGAGGGATCAGGATCAGGATCCCGATGAGCCCGATCTGCAGCAGGAAGGAAATGATCGTGGTGCTCAACCGCTTGGTCTTGAGCTTATTCCCCGACTCAATGAGGCTGTCTTCAAACATAGTCTTCTCCTACACCAGACCGTACTAGAACTTAGACACCGACCGCATCCTCTTTGCTCCCGCTCTTTCGAGCTATGGTCTCTACGAACTTCCTGCCTCTGCGGGCAGGTCAATGATTTTACGCCACATGGCCGGATTTAGACCTTAACTTTTTCTTTCGGCTGCGCCGAACCGTTCCCGGACCGCAGCGGCATGGCCATCGGCTTTTTGCCCCGCCCGCCCCGCCATTCCTGGTAGGCGACCAGAATCGGGGCGGCAATCGCGATCGAGGAATAGGTCCCGATCAGGATTCCGATGACCAAGGCGAGGCTAAAGCCACGCAACACTTCGCCGCCGAAAAGGAACAGAGCAAGCACGGTAAGGAAAGTCAGGCCCGCTGTCAAGATGGTTCGACTTAAAGTCTGATTAATACTTTTGTTGACGATGTCGGCCAGCTTGTCCCGCCGGAGCAGCTTGATGTTCTCCCGGATGCGGTCAAACACGACAATGGTGTCGTTATTGGAATATCCGATCAGGGTCAAGATGGCCGCGATCACGGTCAGGGATATTTCCCAGTTCAGCAGCGAGAAGGCGCCTACCGTAATCAGCGTGTCGTGGAACACCGTCAATACGGCGGCGACACCGTAGATCCATTCGAAGCGGAGCCCCAGGTAGATCAGCATTCCGCCCAGCGAATAAAGGGTGGCCAGGATGGCTTGCTTGCGCAGCTGCCCTCCAACTTGCGGGCCGACAATCTCGACGTTGAGGATACCAAAGTCCGAGACGAAGAAATTGTCCTGAAGCGAGGCGACGGCCGCGGGATCGGCCACACTTTTTAGTTCATCGATGGAGCCGAGCACGCCGCCTTTTACTTTGTCGCGGTAGTCAACAATGTCCTTAGTCATGGCGGTGTAGCGCGGGTTGGCTTCGGTGCCGAGGTGGAGCGGGTCTTTCTCCAAAAGATAATTCGCGATGGTTAAGGAGCTGGAGTTGTTGAGATCCTGTTTGCCCGCGATGGCTTTGCTTTCGAGCGCCTGAAGGATCTGGTTCTTACCCTTGTCGAGAGCCTGTTCGCTGGTCTCCTGAATATCGAGGGCGATCAGCACTTCGTTATTGGCGGCTTGTCCGTATCTTTGAACGCGGGCGTTCTTCAATCCAGCACGCTCGACCTCCGAGTGGATGGCGGACGGATCGGGGGTGTGCGCGTACTTCACCTTGACAATCGTGCCGCCGCGGAAGTCGACACCCAGCGGGACGCCATGCCAGAACGCCATGGAAAGCAGTCCGGCCACGCTGAACACCAGCGAGAATACGAGAAAATACCACTTTTTCCCGAGGAAATCGATATTTGTATCTCTAAAGAATTCCACGCTGCTTTCGATCCCTTCAAAAATCTGCTGTTCGCTATTCGTCGTTCGCTGTTCGCTAGTCAAATGACTTTCGCGAACAGCGAATAGCGAACGACGAACGACGCTTCTAAATACTCAGCGCTTCGCCTCGCTGCTTCCTGCTCAGCACCCAATCAAAAATCACGCGCGATACAAACACCGCCGTAAACAGGTTTGCGGCCAGACCGAACACCAGCGTCGTGGCAAAACCTTTTACCGGCCCTGTTCCAAAGATGAAAAGAATCGCGGCAGAAACGATGGTGGTGACGTGGGTATCGACGATGGTGATCCAGGCGTGGCTGAATCCCTGTTCCACGGCCGAGGGCGGCGTCTTGCCGTTTCGCAGTTCTTCCCGGATGCGCTCAAAAATCAGCACGTTCGAATCCACGCCCATGCCCACCGTCAGGATGACGCCCGCAATGCCCGGCAGCGTCAGCACCGCTCCGAAGTAGCCCATGAACCCCAGCAGGATGACCAGGTTCAGGATCAGGGCGATATCGGCATTCACGCCCGCCCAGCGGTAGTAAATCAGCATGAAGACGAGGACGGCAAGCATGCCGACCATGGCCGCGCGAACGCCGGAACGAATCGAATCGGCGCCGAGCGACGGCCCGACCGTGCGTTCTTCCAGATACTTGATTCCGGCCGGCAGAGCACCGGAACGCAGCGTCATCGAAAGATCCTGAGTCTCTTGCTGGGTGAACCGGCCGTTGATGACGCCGGTGTCTTTAATGGCGTCTTTGATCACCGCCACTTCCTGCACCTTGTTGTCGAGAACGACCGCCAGGTTGTCGCCGACATGCGCGGACGTGAAGGCGTAGAACTTGCGGCCACCCTCACCGGTAAGAATAAAGCGAACTGCCGGCTGGCCATTCTCGTCCGTGCTCGGCTCCGCCGTGCGAAGATCGCGACCGGTCACGGCCGAGGCCCGAGAGATTATGTACCAGGCTTCGCCGCTTTCGGCGTTGCGGGAGCCAATGCTCTTGCCTTGCATTAAGACAGCGTCCGGAGGCAGCACGCCGCCGTGCTCCTGTAACGCCTGTTGCTGGCTTCCATAGGGTCCGCCGAGCGATTGCCTGATCTCGAGCATCGCCGTGGACTGCATGATTTCCTTGACCCGCGCCGGATCGTCCACGCCCGGAAGTTGGACAAGAATCTGATACTGGCCGAGGCCGTGCTCCTGGATCACCGGCTCGCTCACGCCGAGTTGGTCAATGCGATTGCGGATGGTCTCGATGGCCTGGCTAACCGCGCGGTTCTTCAAGTCGGCGAGGTTTTGGCTCTTCATCGAAACCGTCCAGGAATTTTCCGCGCCCGAGCTGGCGTCGTATTCCTGCAGCCGGTCGGAAATAATGCTCTTGAAATCGCTCGTCTGATCCGGCGGAACGCCCTTGACCACGATCAAATCCGGATATTTCACCGGATCGGGCTTGGAGAGATCGGCGTAATTGATCTTGCGCGTCCGGAAGTCTTCCTTGAGGCGCGCCATCGCGTTGTCGGAATCGACGTTGACCGCGTCGTTGACTTGCACCTGCAGGATCAGGTGTGTGCCGCCACGGAGATCGAGGCCCAAATGAATGCGGTCGGCGATCGACGCCAGCACACCCCTGCCCGACCAGTCCTTCGGAATGCCGAAGATGCCGGCCAGGAAGACCAGCAGGATCCCGACGATAACTGCCAACTTCCAACTGAGGTTCTTATTCATGAAAACCAGTCGATCGTCTTTGGTCGTCGGTCGTTAGTCAAAACCACAGTCGCTTCGCGAGCGACCAACGACTAGCGACCATCGACTACTTTCCTTCTTCCGCCGTCGTCACCGACACCACCGATGCGCGGCTGATTTCGAGCTTCACATTGTCGGGCGGCACGCGCAAGGTCAGCGCATCGTCCTTGAGGCTGATGATCGTCCCGCGCAGGCCGCCGCTGGTTACGATCTTGTCCCCGTTTTTCAACTGGCTCAGCATGGCCTGCCACTTTTTCTGCTTCCGCTGCTGCGGCAAAATCAGCAGGAAGTAAAAAATGGCAAAGATGAACAGCAGGGGCGCCAGCCCGAGCAGACTCGTGCCACCGGGTAGTTGCAACCAAAACGCCAATCCGCCAGTCCTACCAGACGACATGCCAGACAAAATGATTTCCAACGCCAAGTTGATCCTCTGTGACGACCGCAGGGCTTCGAGCTGCGAGCTACGCGCTTCGAGCAACCTCTCGAACGATTGCTTGAAGCTCGTAGCTCGTAGCTCGTAGCTCTACGACTGCCGATTGCTAATTAACTTTCTCTGCGTAACAACGGGAATTCTTTTCTTCTACGGCCGGAGGACCTAAAGCGTGCAGGCTAGAACCGGCGATGCCGCGCTCCGGTTTCGGTCGGAACGGCACAGAAAGAAACTGCCCTTATCCCCAAGTTAAATAGAATGCCGGACGGCTCGCTAGGTGTCAAGGACGCCACGCCGAATTTACACCCGGGAAACGCCGGCGGCGGGCGCGTGGCCGGCCCGGATCCCGGCCCGGACAGTCCGCATGGTGGCCAGATAAAAGTGCAGATTGTGGGCCGTATTCAAAACCTGCGCCAGCAGTTCGTTCGAGGCGTAAAGATGGCGCAGGTAGGCCCGCGAATAACGCTGGCAGACGCGGCAGTCGCAGGCGGGATCGAGCGCGCTTTCGTCCTGCGCGTACCTCGCCTGCTTGATCGACACTTTGCCTTCGGAGGTGAACAGCAATCCGTGGCGGGCGGCGCGCGTGGGGAGCACGCAATCCATCATGTCAACGCCCGACTGCGCGTACTGCGCGATCTCCTCGGGAGTGCCGACCCCCATGAGATAGCGCGGCTGGTCGGAGGGCAGATGTTCAAGTGTGGATTCGACGATGTCGCGCGTAAGCTCGCGCGGTTCGCCCACGCTCAGCCCGCCGATGGCGTATCCGGGGAAGCCGATGTCGATGGTTCGTTCGGCGGATTCGCGGCGCAGCTCCAGGTCCATGCCGCCCTGCACAATGCCGAATACAGACTGGGTACTGGCCACTGACCACTGGCCACTGTCCACTCGCTGTTCCTGAGAGCTGACAGCTGACAGCTGACAGCTCCTCCAAGGCACCTCGCCCTTGTGCTCCTCAAAATAATTCTTGCAGCGCTCGGCCCAGCGCAGGGTTAGCTCCATCGAGGCGCGCGCGCGCTGGGCGTCGGCCGGATACTCGGTGCATTCGTCGAACGCCATGATGATGTCGGCTCCCAGGCCGATCTGTATTTCCATGGCTTTTTCCGGACTCAGAAAGTGCGGCGAGCCGTCGAGGTGCGAGCGGAACGCCACTCCTTCTTCGCTGACTTTGCGGAGATCGTTCAGGCTGAAAACCTGGAAGCCGCCCGAGTCGGTAAGGATGGCTCGATCCCACGACATAAATCGGTGCAGCCCGCCCATCTGGCGAATGGTTTCAACACCAGGCCGCAGAAAAAGATGGTAGGTATTCGCGAGCAGAATCTCGACGCCAAGTTCTTCCAGCACATCCTGCGAGACGCCCTTGACCGAACCAAGCGTCCCGACCGGCATGAACACAGGCGTCTCCACCTCTCCGTGAGGAGTGATGAGCTTGCCCACGCGGGCGGAGCCGCGGGTAGCTTCAATCTGCAGGCGGACAGGCACTGGGGGATTCTAACGGAAGTTAGAAGGTAGAGGTTTCCCTTTTCCCGCAGATCGGGAGGCTGCTGGCCTTGACTCCTGTTCTCGTGGACGAGGAAGAATCGGTCCCGAAGTGCCCAGTTTTGATGGCGAGTTGATGGCGAGTTTTCCTGCTCTTGCGGTGAGGCAATGACCGTCAATTAGAATCAATCAACGCTCCGGTATTATAGAGGCGTGGATTGCCCACTGGGGGGCCCTCCAGATGATGAAGACAAGAGTTGTAGTGTGCTTGCTCTGGCTCGCGGGTTCTCTGGCCGGCGCTCAGAATCCCGCTGCGTCCGCACACGGGAACGAGAGTTTATTGATTGCGCTGGAGAATGGCTGGAACCAGGCACAGTTGCATCACGATTCGAAGGCGCTGGACGGGTTGGTGGCCGACACCTTCATCAGCACGGACAGTGACGGTACTTTCATGACGAAGACCCAATTCCTGGCTGACAATAGAGACCTCTCCTACGCCCCCAGCCTTATGACAAATAGTGACGAGCGGATCTTTCTATATGGAAACGCGGCCGTGGTTGCTGGAATCTATCACGCCAAAGGCCTTAACAAAGGTAAGCCCTTTGATCATTATGGGCGATTCACGGACACGTGGGTTTATTTGAACGGCAAATGGGTGTGCGTCGCCAGTCATACAAGCGCGCTCAAGAAAAAGCCTTGAGAATAAAGACCTACCTCACGAGGATGACCGCCAAGCGTGTCAAGTTAGAAGTCTTACCCGTCTCGGTTCGCTCCTGCATTCTGACCTCATAACTTCTGCAATTTGTTCTTACTTCCCATACTGATTCTCGACCACCTCGCCGCCCTTCATCACGAACTTGACTCGTTCGAGAGTTGTGACGTCGGCGAGCGGATCGCCGTCCACGGCAACGATGTCGGCCCACTTGCCCGGCTCGATGCTTCCGATCTTGTCCGACCAGCCGAGCAGATCGGCGTCGTTAATGGTTGCCGCCTGGATCGCCTGCAGCGGCGTCAGACCGAGCTTCACCATGACGGCGAATTCATGCGCGTTGAGGCCGTGCGGATACACGGCGGCATCGGTGCCGAAGCCGACTTTTACTCCCGCGGCAAATGCGCGCGCCACGTTCTTGCGCGCGGCGGGCATCACTTCTCGCGCCTTGGCAATCAGCTCGGCCGGCGTGCCGATCTTCTCCGCGTTTTCCAGAAACCAGTCGGCGAGGTAGAGCGTCGGAACCAGATAGGTGCCGTTCTTTTTCATCGTGGCGATGGCCGCGTCGTCGATGTAGGAACCGTGCTCGATCGAATCCACGCCCGCCTCCGACGCCCAGCGGATGCCCTCGGCGCCATGCGCATGCGCCGCGACCTTGCGGCCAAGCCGGTGCGCGTCGGCCACGATGGCCTTCATCTCTTCGAGCGTGTACTGCGAGGCCTGCGGATTGTCGCCATGCGAGAGCACGCCGCCGGTGGCGCAGATTTTGATCACGTCGGCGCCGTACTTGATGATCTCGCGCGTCTTGTGCTGGACGGCTTCGACGCCATCGGCCACGCCTGTGTTCTGAACGTGAGCCTCAAACGGCAGCAGATTGTTGTCGCAGTGGCCGCCGGTAATGCTCAGGGCCGGGCCGCTGACCAGCATGCGCGGTCCGGGCACGTCGCCGGCATTGATGGCATCGCGCAAGGCAACGTCGCTGAAGCCGCTGGCGCCCACGTTGCGGATGGTCGTAAAACCGGCGTCGAGCGTGACGCGGGCATTGCGTGCTCCGGTCAGGGCCTCGCGCGGCACGGAAATCGCCAGGCGCGAATAGCCGAAGTTGGTAGTGAAGGTGATGTGCGTGTGCGCGTCAATCAATCCAGGCAGCACGGTGGCGTTCGAGAGATCGACCACCTGCGCTCCGGCGGGAACTTGCGTGTCGGAGCCAACGCTAGCAATCTTGTCGCCCTGAATCAAAATGGTTTGATTGGCGAGCGTCTTGCCGGTCTTCACGTCAAGCAGGTGTCCGGCGCGGACGACAACCGTTTTCGCAGCGGGTGCGGACGCGGCTTGCGCCCAGGAAAGGCTGATGCAAGACAGCAAAAAAATAAACGCAAGCAGATAACGGCTGAGCTTCATTCCATCCCCCACGGAAAATTGAGTCTTGGCCCGAGTACGTTACAACCTCAGGGAGGGGAACGGCAACCTTTATCGGAGTTTCACGCGGATTCTTGGTATCGTGTCCCGTAAAATCGCGCCATAGATTTGGGTTGTCATCTTGAGCGAAGCGAAAGACCTATGCATGGCGCAGGCAAATACACAGCTCCTTCGCTCAGGATGACAGCGTGGATTTATGGATGACAGTTTGGATTTATGCCACAAACTTGCGTGGACATTGCGCTGGCGCTGTCGAGCTGCGCTCGACCTGGACGGGCGAGGCGCCCGTCCCCACACAACCTTCCCCACCCGAGCATTACTTCTTCGCCTTCGCCGTCACTTTCTCCCCGACTCGCTCACTGACCTTGAACGTCATCTTGCCCGCTTTTTTATCGGCGTCCACTATCACGTGGTCGCCGTGCAGCACTTCGCCGTCCAGAATTTTCAGCGCCAGCGGATCCTGCACCAGCTTCTGAATGGCGCGCTTCAGCGGACGCGCTCCGAAGTTTGGATCGTAGCCTTCGGTGAAGAGCAGCTCTTTGGCGGCGTCGGTGAGCTCCAGCGAAATTTTGCGGTCGGCGAGCAGGCGGCGCAGGTCTTCGAGGCGCAGCTCGACGATCTTGACCAACTGTTCCTTGCCGAGCGCATGGAAGATGATGATGTCGTCCACGCGATTCAGGAACTCGGGCTTGAAATGCGCGTGCAGCGCCTCCATCACCTGCTTCGAGGCCCGCTCGAAGCCATCGGCGGAGCGAATGTTTTCCGACTGCAGGTACGCCGAGCCCAGGTTCGAGGTCATGATGATGACCGTGTTCTTGAAGTCCACCTTGCGGCCCTTGCCGTCGGTGAGGCGGCCGTCGTCCATGATCTGCAGCAGAATGTTGAACACATCGGGGTGCGCTTTTTCGATTTCGTCGAAGAGCACGACCGCGTAAGGATGCCGCCGCACCTGCTCGGTGAGCTGTCCACCTTCTTCGTAGCCGACGTATCCCGGAGGCGCGCCGATCATACGCGACACCGCGTGCTTCTCCATATATTCGGACATGTCGATGCGCACCATGGCGCGCTCGTCGTCGAAAAGAAACTCGGCCAGCGCGCGCGCCAGTTCGGTTTTGCCGACGCCGGTTGGCCCGAGAAAAATGAACGAGCCGATCGGCCGCTTGGGATCGCTCAGCCCGGCGCGCGATCGGCGGATGGCATTGGCCACGCGTTCGAGCGCCGCGTCCTGGCCGATGACGCGCAGGCGCAGGCGGTCTTCCATGTTGATGAGCTTCTTGACCTCGCCCTCGAGCATCTTCGAAACCGGAATGCCGGTCCACTTGGAGACGATGCGAGCAATGTCTTCCTCATCGACTTCTTCTTTCAACATCCGCGCTTGTGTGGAGCGGGCGCCCTCGCCCGCTGCCCTGTCGGTCAGCTTTGCCAGTTCCTGCTCCGCCTGCCGCAACAGCCCATAGCGAATCTCCGCCACTCGCTGGAGATTTCCCTTGCGCTCCTCGGTCTGCTCCTCCAGCTTCAGGTGTTCGATCTTCTCCTTAATCTGCCGCGCCCGCCCAATGACGTCTTTTTCTTGCTTCCACTTTGCCTTAAGCGCATTCGATTGTTCACGAATGCCGGCCAGTTCTTTCTCGACGTTGGCGAAGCGCTCTTTCGAGTTGGCGTCGTCTTCTTTTTTCAGCGCCTGCTTTTCGATTTCGAGTTGCGTGGCCCGCCGTTCGAGCTGATCGATTTCGGTGGGCATGGAATCGATCTGGATGCGCAGCGAGGCGGCGGCTTCGTCGATCAGATCGATGGCCTTATCGGGCAGGAAGCGGTCGGAAATGTAGCGGTGCGAAAGCGTTGCCGCAGCAACAATGGCCGAATCTTTGATGCGCACGCCGTGGTGCACTTCGTACTTTTCCTTCAGCCCGCGCAGGATGGCGATGGTGTCCTCGACGTTCGGCTCGCCCACGAAGACGATCTGGAAGCGGCGTTCGAGCGCGGCGTCTTTCTCGATGTATTTGCGATATTCGTTGAGCGTGGTGGCGCCGATGGCGCGCAACTCTCCGCGAGCGAGCGCCGGCTTCAGCATGTTCGAGGCGTCGATGGCGCCTTCGGCGGCGCCGGCGCCGACGAGCGTGTGCAACTCGTCGATGAAGAGGATGATCTTGCCCTGCGAGTCTTCGATTTCCTTGAGGACGGCTTTGAGGCGGTCTTCGAATTCGCCGCGATATTTCGCGCCGGCGAGCATGGCTCCCAAATCGAGCGCCACGACGCGCTTGTTCTTCAGGGCTTCGGGCACGTCGCCGGAGACGATGCGCTGCGCCAGGCCTTCGACGATGGCCGTCTTGCCCACTCCGGGCTCGCCGATCAGCACCGGATTATTCTTGGTGCGCCGCGAGAGCACCTGCACGACGCGGCGAATCTCTTCATCGCGGCCGATGACCGGATCCAGTTTGCCGCGTCGCGCCTGCTCGTTCAGGTCGCGGGCATAACGTTCGAGCGCCTGGTACTTCGCTTCGGGATTCTGGTCGGTGATGCGCTGCGATCCTCGGACAGCCGTGAGCGCCTTCAGGATGGCATCGTGCGTTGCGCCGTGACGCGCCATCAGCTCCTGCGCCGGATCGCGCTTCAGATCGGTCAACGCCAAAAGCATGTGCTCGGTCGAGACGTATTCGTCCTTGAAGGTGTCGGCTTCCTTGAAAGATTTCTCCAGAACCTGGTTGATCTGGGACGACATCGCGGGCTGGGCCGCGCCGCCGCTGCCCGAAACTTTCGGCAGCTTCTCAATTTCTTTGTAAAGGTCGCTGAGCACGGCCTGCGGCCCGATGCCGATCTTTTCGAGCACGGGCGCAACGATGCCTTCGCGGTCCTCGACCAGCGCCGCCAGCAGATGGAGCGGGGCAAGCTCGGAATTGCCGTGTTCGGAGGCGAGCTGGTTTGCGCGCTGGACGGCTTCCTGCGCTTTTACTGTGAATTTGTCCCAACGGATGGGCATGGACGTCTACTCCTGTTTCTGAGCTCTACAATTTGTAATTGGTGATTTGTAATTTGTAATTTGAAAACCGTTGTCCGCCTAAGCATCAAGGTCTGAATCGTTCTCGATATCACGCACGTAGCACTCAAGGTTGCTCGATATTTTCTCCAGCACACCGGGCAGCACCCGCACTATGTCACGGAACCTCGTATTGGCGTCCATCTGAAAGCCGTGGTAATAGCGTAGATGATGTGCAATGTCGTTGCGCTCGTCTTGGGTAAGTGAATCGAATGGATCCCGACCAGAGGAGTCGTAAAACCCGGAGAGGTGAACGAAGGCACACCCGAATTTGTAGACGTTCTGCGTCCAATTCTGCAGCCTGTTCGACAGCGTGACCATTTCTCTGTCCGTCACGCGTTTTCCCTCTAGCGTTGTCCAGGGTTGCCCGTTCAGGGACTGCACAATTAACTGGCCTCGGAGCCGTCTGTCTTTGACCGACAAAAGGTAAATACACCGAATCATAGAATCGAGTTCCTGTCGAAGGACAGCGACGATTGGCCCCGTTAGCTGTTCGTTGTGAAGGAGACGAACTGCATCGCTGTGCTGGAGTGTTCTTTCCCTAACTGCACGACAGAAAGCTTCGAGATTCGCGTTGGGCATGGACGTTTACTCCACTATTGCCATGTCATTCTGAGCGAAGCGAAGAACCCATGCAGTTTGGTGGCGGCGACAGAATGCAGAGGTCCTTCGCTTCGCTCAGGATGACAAATCTTTTCGATTTTTAAATTACCAATTACAAATTGCCAATTACAAATGAAACGGGAGGCGCTGTTTCTCGCCTCCCGTTGAGTTTACAGCTATCGGGATTCCCTTATGCGGCTTTGCTGGCGCTCTTGGGCTCTTTGCCTTCCAGCGTCTTCTGGCTGCCGACGTTTACCTTGATCTGCTTCGGCTTGGCTTCGGCTTTCTTCGCCAGCTTGATCTTCAACACGCCCTTGTCATAGTCGGCCTGAACGTTTTCATGGTTGACTGTGCTGGGGAGGCTGAAGCTGCGGGTGAAGCTGCCATACTGACGCTCTACTCGACGGTAGTTCTCTTCTTTTTCATCCTTCTCGAACTTGCGCTCGCCGTGCACGGTCAGAGTGTTGTTCTCGATGCGGACGTCGATGTCCTTCTCGTCGATTCCCGGCACTTCGATTTTCAGCGTGACGTTGTGCTCGTCCTCGTAAACGTCCACGGGCGGAGCAAATGCGGTCGTGGTTAGCGATTCATCCTGCCCTACCGGTCCACGAGGGTCGCGGAATAAACGGTTCATGCGGTCCTGGAGTGTGACGAACTCACGGAAAGGGTCCCAACGCGTAATCATGTTCATAGCTTAAATCCTCCTACTTGAAGTTCATTCGGGGAGCTTTCGGAAGCTCCCGGGTTGTTAATTAGTGTCATGCAAGCATAAAATCTTAGTGTGTTATTGTCAAGCACATTATATTATTATTTTTCAATTGCTTACGATCAATATCAGGCATTGGAGGTAGCTGGTTTCGGGCACATTCAGTAGAATTGGGTGGTCCTTGGCCGCTCCGCGGTTCTCGACTACGCGCAGGGATTTGTGGGCGTCCTGGGCGGCGTCGGCTACGACTCCGAGGAAGTCCTGGGCCCCGACGTGGAAGGAGCAGGAGCAGGTGACAAGAATCCCGCCGGGACGCAGCATCTTCATGGCGCGCAGGTTGAGTTCCTTGTAGCCACCCAGGGCTTTTTCGAGGTCCCGCTTGGTCTTGGCAAACGCCGGCGGATCGAGAACGATGGTGTCGTAGCGCCGGTTCGAGGCGGCGTACTCCCTTAAGAGATCGAAGGCGTTGGCCTCGATCCACTCCAGTTCGCGCCCGTTCAGAGTCGCGTTTTTTTCCGCCATTTCCAGCGCCGGACGCGAGCTGTCCACTCCAGTGACGCTCGAACACTTCGCGGCGGGGTGCAAAGCCAAGTGCAGCGCAAACCCGCCCTGGTAGCAGAAAGCGTCGAGGGCTTCGCCGTGCGCGTATTCGGCTGCGGCGGCGTAGTTCTCTCGCTGATCGAGAAACGCGCCGGTTTTCTGGCCTTCGAGGCCGTCGTAGTGAAAGCGGACGCCGTTGGTTTCGCCGCCATTCATCTTCCCGCTATTCATGCTGATGACGGTCGAACTCTTCTCTCCCCAAAGCAGGCGGGACGGCAGCGGCGGTAACTGCTCGAGTTCTCGAATGCGGGCATCCACGCGCTCGACGATTCCCGCCGGTTGCAGTTCTTCGCGCAGCGTTTGCACGATGGCTTCGCGCACGGGTGCGGCGTCCATGGCTTGGGTGAGGATTTGCACCGTGAGCACGTCGTTATAGCGATCGACGATGAGGCCGGGCAGAAAATCAGCTTCGCTGAAGACGATGCGGTAGGCATCGGTATTCCGGACGAGTTCCTTGCGGTAGGCGATGGCGGCACGAATGCGCTCCGCGACCAGCGCGGGCAGATCGGCCACCGAACCGTGAGAGATCATGCGGATCGCGATCTGCGACGAAGAACTGTAGAGCGCGGTTCCGAGAAATTTGCCGCGCGGATCAAGGACGCGGACCACGGAGCCGGGCGGGACATCTTTTTCTTCGGTGATATCAGAGCGATAGACCCACGGATGCCGGCCTTGCAGGCGGGCGACTCCTCGGGAAGAAAGTTTTACAGAAGGCTCCGCGTGCTTAGCGGAAACGGCGCGTTTTTTCGGCATGGATTGATGTTATAGCGAATCGGAAGTTGCTGTGACCACGGGCAGCTGCCGAGCTGTACTCGGCTTGGACGGGCGAGGGCGCCCGTCCCTCCACGAACGGGGTGCAGACGGGGCAAGCCCCGTCTCTACGGGGCGGAAGAGCCGTTAAGCGCGGATCGCGATCCCATCCAGATTCCGTTTGCCTAATTCTCCCGCGCTCGGCATCGCGCCGGCACTGGCCGTCACCGCGCCTGACATCACCTTCTGGAACGCGGCCTGGAACTGGTCCATCTCGGGCGCGGTTCCAACCGTGATGCGCGCGTAGGTTGGCCATACCGGCCAGATGCGTCCAATAAATACATTTTGTTTGGCCATGGCATCGATCGCTGCCTTCGCCGGGCGTTTCGTGTCGAGCATGAAGCAGTTCGATTCCGAGGGAACGTAGGAGTATCCGTTGCGGTCGAGCCAGGCAAAGACCTGGCCGCGGATGGTGGCATTGATGCGCTTGCGCTCGGGCACCAGTTGCGCGTCTTTCAGGCTGGCCGATGCGGCGGCGAGCGCGGTGATTGGCATGAAATTCCAGCCGCCATAATTTTCGATTTTCTCCAGCAGGTCCGGGCGTGCGAATACGGCGCCACAGCGCAGGCCCGCCATGCCGTAAATCTTCGAGAAGGTGCGCAGCAGGATCACGTCCTTGCCGGCTCTCACCAGGTCCATGACCGAAACCGCGTCGGAAAAATGAATGTAGGCTTCATCCACCAGCACGACCGAACCCTTGGGCTTGTTCTCGACCAGGTATTCGATATCGGAATGACTGGTCAGCGTGCCGGTCGGATTGTTGGGGGTGCAGACATAGAAAACGCCCGCGTCGGGAGCCGCGGCCAGCATCGCCTTCACATCGTGGGCGTAGCTTTTCGTCAACGGGACTTTCACCACCTTCGCGCCGACGGCATGGGCGGCAAACATGCCGGCTTCGTATCCCGGATCGGCGGTGACGTAGCTGCGCTGCGGCGAGGCGAAGGCGGCGACCGAGTGATGCAGAGGCTCGCTCGATCCGGCATAGACGCGAACCTGTTCCAGCTTCAGCCCTTCCATTTCCGCCAGCGTCTTCACCAGATCGTCCGTCAGGTAGTCGGAATAACGGCCGCCCTGCGGGAGGATGGCGGCTGCCGCCTCGCGCGCCGGAGCAGCGGGCCCCAGCGGGTTTTCGTTCGCGTCAATCCTGATCGCGTCTTTCGGAAAGTTGTGCACGCGAGCGTGCGCGAGCATCGGTTCGGTCACAATGCGAAACGCCAGCGCGGCCGATGCCGCGGCCGACAGGCTGAGAAACGAACGGCGGGATGCGGAAGGAAGGCTGAAATCGTTGTCTTGGCGGGCCATCACTCACCTCGTGCGGGCAATCTTACCGCAAAATCCTTTGCAAATTATGGCCGATCGTCTTATGCCGATCGTCGCAGAATGAGGGTGGGGCAACACTCGCGTTTTCCCGTGTCCGGGTTTGTGAGTCCGCTCTAGCCGGCAGCCGGCTGTTCCGCCGGAGAGGCGGAATGCTTGTGGCTCGCCTTGTGCTCGCGGTGGATGGCGAGCAGATCTTTATGAAGAAGATCGAGCGCATTCGAAGGTATCTCGGGGCCCCACTCCTCGATTTCCTTCTCGTCCCAATGGCCGTTGAGGCGGAGGGCGGACTCGGTCAGATCCTCGGGAAACGCCTGGCGGTAATTGCCTTCGCGCAGCAGCACCTCGCCGAACTGGCGGCCGGTGTGCATTTCGTAGATGCGCCGCGTCGAACCGCCGCCGCTATTGGTGAACACCAGAAGCACTTCGCCTTCCTCCGGGTAATCGGCACGGTAGAACCACGCCTGCGGCGCATCCGCCTTGGGGCGGGCGCGTTTTCTGCCGGTAACGGTCACGACTTCCTGCTCCGGCTTCACTTCGTTGGCGGGATTGTAGTAATAGATTCTCTGGCACGATTCGCAGAACATCACCGTCGCGCCACTGCGCGCTTCGTTGTAGATCTGGGGCCGCAGCATCACCTGGCAGCCCATGCACTTGTGGTCGCGGACTTCCGCCAGGCCGCTGCCGCGGAACTTCATCACGCGCTCATAGTGACGAAGCACATCTTCGGAAATCCCATGCCGCAGCGCATCCCGTTTGGCATTCCACTCGGAGAGCTTCTTCTGGTCTTCCGCGGTAACTTTTCGCGCCTCTTCTTTTTCTTTTTCGATCTCGGCCGTCTCCGCCTTGAGCTCAGCCTCCGCCGCTTTGACTTCTTTTTCGCGCGTTTCGACGTTGACCATCACATCCAGGATGCGGTCCTCGTTGAGGCGGATCTCCTGCTCGGCAAACTGGATCTCGTGCAGCAGCGCTTTGTACTGGTCGTTGGTTTTAACGTCGAGGGACTGGTCGCGATACTTGGAGATTTTGCCTTGCAGATCTTTAATGTTGGCTTCGAACTTCTTGCGGTTGGCGTCGTCGCTTTTGCCTGCAGCCCGCACCTTTTCCAGGTGCGCCTTGGTCCCAGCCAGCTTTTGCTCGATCGCCGCCACGCGTTTCGGCAGCGCGGCCACTTCGTCCCGCAGTCGGCGGATCTCTTTATCCGCCGCCTGCAGCTCCAGCAATTTGTCGATATCAGGAAGCATCGGTTCGGGGCATCACAATAACGATTCTAACACGCGAGGGTGGCGGGGCTAAGGGGGGCGGAGTGAAGGTTTTGTTTGTGTGGAGCGGGCGCCCTCGCCCGCTGCCTTTGACTCCAAGCCCGCATTCGAATCGACTGGCAGCGGCACGGCCGAACAGTACACTGAAACATCCTCAATCGCTCCCACAATGCTCTCGTTCAATTTCTCCAACTCCGGTAGTGGTGCAGTTTGAAATCCACAGGGGTAGCGCCGAAGACCGGCCTGTGGGAAACTGTGGGCATGGCAAAGAAGCGTACAAAAGCCGATAAAGCATTGCGCCAAGCCGATCAAGTGGAAAAGAGAGCAGACATCCGCCCAGAGCAAACGCCCAAGAAGCCCAAAGCCCGCGAGGATTTCAGCCAATCCGCTGCCCGGGTCGTGAGAGAAGCGACTAGGGAGTAGCCTCTGCATCTGGCTCGGGAAATGGGAGTTCGAGAGTCTCTCCGCGTTTCGGCATGACACGATCTACCATCTTCACAAAGCGATTCCATCCATAGCCGTTGACAATCGCCGGGTACCCCACGTCTCGCGCTTTTCGAGAGCCTGCCCTGAGCGCCAGCCGAAGGGTGGGTTCTTCCGTCGCGATCACCTCGGACTCTTCCATTCCCCTTCTCACCCCCCAACCCAACCAGCGCCAAAGTGGTCTATGTATCTTTAGTCGAGACTGGTAGATAATGATCCCGACCGAGGGGGTCATGGGGATACCCGTGGCCCTTTTTCATTGCCTACGAGGAGATGGTATGGCTAACAGCGTGAAGTTCTCGATTCCAGAGCGCGAGATCGACAACATAGGTGTGACATTCGTTCGCAAGAAGAATGGGAGTAAGCACGGGACCATCACCGTCCGCCAGAATCATTTGGACTGGACTCCCGCGGACCACACATACCCGTATCGAGTGACATGGGAGGAACTCGCAGAATTCTGTGAATCCAAAGGCGAACGTAAGAAGTAGGAGGTGGACTGTGTCGGCGGGGGGCCGGGGGCTTACGAGATCCCCGGCCAATACACCACGAGCCGCTCCTTGATGCGCGTCAGGATGGAGTCCGCCTTTGAGAGTGATTTCAACATTCCCGACGGGACAACCTTGAAAGCGTGATGCGCCAATTGCTCCGCGTTGACACGGATATGCATATTAATTTTGACCGGGCTAATGGCTGACTTCGCCTCGCCGTCCAAGTCGAACACGGTAATATAGGCGTTTGTTGATCCGCTTCCGTTTGGAGTTCCATCAATCGCTTTAATGGCGAACACATCACCGCTCATCTTCTCTAACTCGGGCGCACCGAGGAACGGTTGCCAACTGTCCCAGACGGCTTGTGGAATCGCGAGCACTGTACCCGCAGCTGCTCCTTGGCCTGAAAGCTGAAACTTGATAAGAATCTGGTAAAACGTACGCTTAAAGACATTGGCGATGTTCGGGCCTTCCACGCCTTCGCCAGTCCATCGAAGATTCCGTCGCAGGGCATCCGGAAACTCGCTGCGATGGAGTCGCAGGGCATCTCCAAGGTTCTGCACGGCCGCCCTGTAGGAGCCGTGGAAGTCCATGGTTTGGATCTCGAAGATGCCATACCGCCCAACAGTGAATTTCCCAGCCTCATTGCGAATTTCTACAAGGGTCACGTCGAACGACATCTCCGGCGACTTCGGCGTGCCGACAACAGAAATCTCGCCTCCAAGTTTCGCCTGGAAGAAGACGTACCCTGATGTGCCGTCGTGGACTTTCTCTTTGAAACCCGCGAGCTCCGCTGGAACTTGCAGCAGAGTCACTGGCACGGGATGGGGGACATCGGTCTGGCCGAAAATACGTTGGCAGGCGCTTGTTACTAAGCCGCTTGAGATGACTCTGTAAGGGCACGCAAGCCAGTCCTGAGCGGCGCCATTACTGGCGGCATTTACGGTGCAGACCCCGAACGAGTTCTCGTTCTTGATGCACGACGTACTTTGACGTAGAGCGTCGGACAGGAAGGGACATGTACCGAATGATTTTCCAACGAAGCTCGATACGTCCAGCCGAACTGAGGGATAGACACGGTGACCGAGCCACTCACTTATGTAGTTGCCGGGTGGCAAGTCCGTGCCTGCCTTTACGACCGCTTTCTGGTTCGTCTTTGGCATGTCAGCTTTAACCGCGCAGATTCAGCAAACTTTTTCTGCAACTCGAAGCCAATCACCTGCCTTCCTTCTTCGAGAGCAACCTCGAGCGCCCGGCCGGTGCCGAAAAACGGGTCAAGAACAGTGCCACCTTCCGGAGAACACGTCAGAATGCGAGGCCTGACTAATTCTCTTGGGAATGTTGCTGAGTGACCGTTCTCGCCCGGCGCAGCATTGACGATTACTACATCATTGTGGCGGTCCTCGGCATATTGAGGAGCGAAGAAATATTTTGGTCGCCCGAGCTTCGGCTTCCTGACAAAGTGAAAGAGATGCTCGTGTGATAACTTTAGGCGGTCGCCCTCCGGGCGGGGAGTCACGTTTGGTTTGTACCAGATAACGTCATTCCGCACTATCCAACCACGCCTTTGCATTTCGATGGCGAATCGCGCCGGGATTAGGAGCAACTGCTTCTCCTGCCGGGAGTCTCCCAGCGGCGTTTTCCGGCGGTACCGTCCATCGTCGGACAGTCCTTGGCGACCAGCGTCCCGAACGCTGCTCCACCGAGCGAAGTATGTATCGCCGATGTTCACCCACACGCTACCGCCGCGCTTGAGGCATAGCGCAGCCTTATCTAGGACTTCAGCGAGATGAGTGATGTACCACTCAGGGTAGGGCTCCAGGCCGAGCACGCCGCCATTCCCCCTGTACCACTCGTATCCCGGCGACACAGGGCCTATTCTGCGAACACTTGGGATGTGGTTAAAGAATTTCCAGTTGTGCCCCAGCCCGTATTCTCTGTGACCCCAATACGGGGGACTTGTAATAACCAAGTCTACGGTGTCGGGCGGCACCTGTCGGAACAGGTCGAAGGCGTCCCCCTGAAGAACACAGATATCCTCAGTTCGTGGGGTGGCGGCAGTAGCCATTCGCGGGAACCTTCCTGTAAGCCAGTGTAGCCACTCATCCGCCCACGTCAAGCGCCTTGTCATATTTGTACAGGGTCGGCGGGTGTCCACAAGGCTAAAGCCGTCCCTCACGGCCCGGCTTCAACCGTAAGCTTCAAACGTACCGCCTTGGTTACGGCAACAAGAGTGGACCGTCGAGTATCCCCACGCACCGATAAGGCGCGATACAAACTCTCGCGCTCAACGCCAGCCATTGAGCCGACCTTTTTCGTCACACCCAAACTGTGACCGCCATCACAGACATCCAGCCCGACCAATGCAACAATGTTCCTGATTAGGGCAATGAGTAAGTGTGCCTGTCTTCAAAGACGGCCCTCGAAGCTGCCCAAAGTCATTTTCAGCGCTCTTTGACAACTTGAGGCGTTTAGCGGGCGTGAGCGAAGCGGGAGCCCGCTGCCGAAATCCTGACCCTGAGCGAAGTCGAAGGGGAAGGACCTAGAATTTGAGGCGATTACCGGGAGTCAGACCCCTCCAAAATCCCAAAAAGTGGAGGGTCCGCCGCTAAGTCCTTATTCCGGAATATTTTGCATATAAGTCCTTTAAACTCAAAGATTTGGCGGGATTTTTTGCGTAACTCCATGATTCTAAAAGATCGAGGGAGCAGTTTTTTTGTAAGGTTTCTGTATATATCCTAAATGGTTAATACCTCATGAGTAAATAGGTGGTTGCCCCGGCATCCCTTCGAGCCCAGCAGGCCGGTTTATGGTAGCCTGCGAAGTTTGGTCCGGTTCGGACCGAATCGCATGGAGGCCATTCTTGAAGCCCCTTAATTCCGCACTTTTCTTTTCGCATTTGCTCTTGCTCATCCTGTTCTCCCTCGCCACCCCGGCGCTGAGCCAGCAGGACAAGGCCGCCGGCAACGTCCTCGTTGAGCGCGTTGGCGACACGGCATTCATTCAACTGCGCGCTCCCAGCTTCCAGGCGCTGACGCCCCGGCAGCAGGCGCTGGCGTACTGGCTGACGCAGGCTTCGATCGCCATCGATCCTATTATTTACGATCAGTTGTCCGCCTACGGTCTGCGGCAGAAACGTGTGCTCGAGGAAGTCACGGCGTTTCCGAAGGGGATTGACCCGGCGGCGATGGCGAAGATCGCCGAATTCGCCAAGCTTTTCTGGGCCAACCGCGGCAATCACAATGAGATGACGTCGCAGAAATTTCTGCCGTCTTTTACTTTTGAACAACTGGAAAAGGCGGCCCTGATCGCGCAGCAAAACGGAGCCTTTCGAACGGCGTACGCCGATCTCCCGCCGCTGAAGAAACCAGCTGATGTGACGCATGAACTGGAGTCATTGCGAGCTTCGCTTTTTGATCCCGCATTTGAGCCGATGACTACGGCCAAGAGTCCGGCGGGAGGAAAAGATACGATCCAGGCCAGCTCGAACACTTTTTATCAGAGCGTGAGTTTGGAAGATCTGAAAGGATTTCAAGATAAGTACTCGCTGAACTCGCGGGTGGTCAAAAGCGCGGATGGCAAACTTACCGAACTCATCTACCGCGCCGGCACACCAGACGGCAAGGTTCCTCCCGGACTGTATGCAACATTCCTGAAGAAGGCCGTCGAATACTTCCAGAAAGCGCGCGGCTACGCCGAGCCCAAGCAAGCCGAGGCGATTGACCATCTCATCCGCTTCTACCAGACTGGCGAATACGCGGACTGGGTTTGGTTCGGCACCGCCTGGGTTCAGAACGATGCCACGGTGGACTTTGACAACGGCTTCATCGAGGTTTATCGCGACGCCCGCGGCGCCAAAGGAAGCTCGCAGAGTTTTGTCACCATCACCGATAAGCCGGTGACCACCGCCATGAAAAAACTGGCGGAAAACGCCGGCTATTTCGAAGCGAAGGCTCCCTGGGACGCGAAGTACAAGCGCGAGTCGTTCAAACTTCCGGTGGTGAAAGCGGTCGAAACCCTGATCGAAACTGGCGATTTCAGCGTAACCACGATCGGCGACAATCTGCCGAACGAAAACGAGATCCACGAGAAATACGGCTCGAAGAATTTTCTGTTCACCGGCAGCAGCCGCGCCCTGGACGAAGCCACCGGCAAGACGGCCATCGCGGAGTTCGCCGCCGGGCCCGCCGAGGTCGAACGCAACGCCAAGTACGGCACGGAAGCTGAGGACCTGATGACGGCATTGCACGAAGTCATCGGGCACGGCTCCGGCAAGCTGAGTGAGCGCGTCAGCGGCGGAGCCCAACCTTTTCTGAAGGAATATTTTTCCACGCTCGAGGAAGGACGCGCCGACTTGATGGCGCTGTGGAACGTGTGGGATCCCAAGCTGAAAGAACTTGGCCTGATCTCGAACCAGGAGGAAGTGGCCAAGGCCATGTACGACAACGCGGCGGCGGTCGCCTTGACCCAACTGCGGCGCATTCCGCACGGCGACACGATTGAAGAAGACCACGAGCGCGACCGGCAGTTGATCGCACACTACATCGCGGACAAGGTTCCCGGTTCGATCGAACAGTTCACCCGCGACGGCAAGACCTACGTTCATGTGGCCGATTATCAAAAGATGCGCCAGGGCGTTGGCATGCTTCTGGCGGAACTGATGCGTATCAAGGCGGAAGGCGACTACGAAGCGATCAAGGTGCTGGTCGATAAATACGGCGTCCACTTCGATCCGGCGCTGCGCGATCAAGTGCTCGCGCGTTATCGGAAACTCAACCTGCCGACATATTTTGCCGGCGTGAACGCTCACTTGACCGCCAGCTTGGGCAAGAACGGGGAAGTCGAGAAAGTCGAGATCCGTTATTTGGACGACCCCGTCGCGCAGTATCTGGCCTACGGCGCAATGTATGACAAGAACCTCGCAAAGTGAAAGAGGCGCGAAGCCCGATTTTTGATGCCCAGCCCCTAAAGGGGGCTGACCTCCCGTAGAGACGCGGCTTGCCGCGTCGCGGCAGAGGGATACGGGGCAAGCCCCGTCTCTCCGGAAACACGGCCAAGACCGAGGCCCTGACTTTCGTAATCTGCCCTGCCGCCGCACCTGGTGCCATACTGACGGAGAATGTCCTCCACCGCCGCCATCCAGAAAGGACAACGGGGCTCGCGCGTCAAGCTCGGCGGCTCCATCCTTGCGCTGGTGCTGCTCGAGAACGGGCGTCAGGTCCGCGGCCGCATGAGTCAGCTTTCTGTCAACGGCGGGCTGGTTTCGCTCGAACAACCGCTCGACGAAGGCATCCGGGTGACAGTCCTGTTCCACATCGGCTGCACCAGCATCCGCTGTCGCGCGCGCATGATATTTCCCATGTGGGCCACCCAGGGATGCCTCCAGCCTTTCCGCTTTTTGGAGTTACCCGAGGCCAGCCGCGCCAGTCTGAACCGGGAATTGGAAACCCTGGTCCGAGCCGGCGCGTCTCAGGAAGAGGAAGAAGCCGAGTAGGACAAGGGAACTGCTGCGAGCTACGAGCTACGCGGAAACGGATGTTGGGGTTTGCTCGTGGCTCGAAGCTCAACCCTCCGAAATTCTTAACCACCGGGGGGCACAGGGGAACGCAGAGGGCTTCAAGAACTCACTTTCCTGCTGCTGCCAAAATCTGTTCCAACGAATATTCCCGCAACTCCCCAATCCGCTGCAGCGTGATATCAGGCTTCGGATACCGCGCCACCAGCGCCGCATCCAGCGCGTAGTGGCCCTGGCGCGGAAACACCGTGGTCACCCGCGCGCGCCAATACTTCTTGATCGCCGCCAGAACCCGCACCTTGTCGTCCACCATCACGTAGTGCGTCGCCGGATACTTCGCCCCGGCATCGCCTAGTTCCAGTTCCTTATGGATATAGATCAAGACGTGCCCTTCGAAGATCTCATACAGGCCCGACCGGTCGATCTTGCGCGGCTGAAAAACCACATCGCCGTCGCTCAAGATCACCGCCCGCCCCAACCGCCGCGCGTACTCCACCGTATCCAGCGACTCCGGAAACAGCCGGTTGGCAAAGGGATAATTCACCATGAAGTGCGACACGGCCAGCAGCTTCGGATCGCGCGGCCGCTCGACGCGATAACTTTGCAGCGCGCCCAGATAGTCCGCGTATCCGAGTTCCGCGCGCAACTGCTCGAAGATTTCCCAATAGCGCTCGGCGCTGGCCTCGCCCACTTTATTCGTGAGGTACCGTTTCAGATCCTCCGCCACGCGATCGTTGTCGAGCAGCGTGTTGTCCACGTCGAAAAAGAACACGGGGTTCGGGGTGGCATCAGCGCGATTCACACGGTCTCCAGAATAATGAACTCCAGAACAAAACGTGGCCTTATCATGCCAGAAATCACAGCCCAACGCCGCCGCACGTCAGAGCCGGGATTTCCGCGCTTCCTGTACACTTGAGCCATCCCGGAAGCAGGAAATTTGCGCTCGCCACGAAGGGCTTGTACAGGTCCCATCCCTTGTAGTACAAAGGCGTCGTTCAAACAGTTAATGAATCAGCCGAGGCAGAATATCCTGACTCTGCCTCACAAACCGGGCGAAGCCGTTCTCGCCCCTCCCAGGAGCCGCCTCTCGTGGAACACATTGATCCAGCCGTCATCTATCGCTTCGACACACGCTCCAGCCGGCCTTGTGAATTCTGCCGGGAACTCGACCCGCAATTCCCCCAACGCCGCCCGCTCGACCAGATGGTTGCCACCAGCCGCAAAGCCATTGCTTCCGCTCATTTGACAGAGGACGGCTACGTCCGCCACCGCATGCTCGAACTGCGCCGGATCACGTCCCGCGCGCCCTTGACCGCGGCGTAACCGGTGGATTCCTGCCCCGGCGCGAATTTTTTCGCGCAACTTTCACGCCGGCGGAGAGTTCTAATCAGTTAGGCCCCAAATTGCTGTACCCTAGGCGGGGGAGGCTTCCCATGCTGGCCGGTATGCGGTCCTGTTTCCTGCTTTCCTTCTTGTTGGCGTTCTCCGTCGCTGCTTGTTTGCCCGTTCAGGCGCAGATTAACGGTGTACCCCCCTCGGTCACTTCATTCGGTTTCGGCGGGAGTAACAACCCCACGCCCGGTGTCCGAGCCAGCGTAACGTCGCTCGGCCCCAACGGTTACGGCAATAGCTGGCCTGTTTTTGGAAACTGCTGTGCCAACTTCTTCTTGCCGGCGAACCCGAATCCGCCGCTGTTCTCCGGGCGCCGCCACCGCCGCAAGGATAAGGATCACGCCGATTTCCCCGTTGGCATCATAGAACCGGCTTACATTCCGTACGCCGTTCCCTACGTCCAGGAAGCGGACGATGACTCACCCGACATCGACTACGTCCACGCTCCTGGCACGCGGAACTCAGATCCTCCCACCAAACGCGCCGGAGACCGCGATTCGGCTCCGAAGGCTGACGCTTCCGACAAACCGACTCCCGGTGAACCAGAGGAACCCGTGGCCGTTCAGCCCTCGACCGTGCTCGTCTTCAAAGACGGCCACCGGTCCGACGTGGTCAACTACGCCATCGTGGGCGATACGCTCTTTGACTTCGGCGCAGGCCGCACCCATAAGATTCTCCTCGCCGACCTCGATCTCCCCGCCACCCAAAAAGCCAACGACGATCGTGGCGTGGACTTCCAGATTCCGGCGCGCGCCGCCCGGTAAGGCAACCACAGGGAGCACAGAGGGCACAGGGGAAGTTCTCTGTGTTCCTCTGTGTCCCCTGTGGTTAGCCTCGGCATTTCCCGCTTGACACGTCCATCTCGGCCAATGGATACTTATGCATTCGGTTGCATTTTTATTCATGTCGAAGACAGCGCGCCACAAAGCGATCCTCGATCTACTCGACGACGGTCCCGTCGAAAGCCAGGACTCGCTCCAGCACCAGCTCGAGCGCAAGGGCTTCGACGTCGGCCAGGCTACACTCTCGCGCGACGTCCACGAACTGAAACTCGTCAAAGGCCCCGAGGGCTATCGGCGCGCTGGCGAGAGCTTCGGCGCGGAAAGCGTTTTGCCCCCGGTCATGCATCTGGCGCGCCAGTTTGTGGTGGAAATCCGTCAGGCGCAAAACCTGCTCGTGGTGAAGACCACGGTCGGCAGCGCGCAGCCCGTGGCCGCCGCACTCGACGCCTCGCACTGGCCCGAGGTCGTCGGCACACTCGCCGGAGACGATACCGTGCTGCTCGTCGCCACCGACAAAAAGAAAGCGCAAGCGCTCGCCCGACGGATTCGCGAGCTGTCGTAGTGCGGCTGCGGAAAAAGTCGATTTTCGATTCCAGCCCCTAAAGGGGCGTCTGATTTCGAAGAACTTACGGCATCGCTAAAGCGATGCCCTGATACGAAACCCGAGTTTTTCAGCAGCCTGCTGGACGGTTTGCGGGGGCCAACCCCCCGAACCGCGTCAGATTTTTTGGAAATGGAGCGTTACGAAACGCAAATGAGAACCGAGCCCATGGCATCGATGAACCCGCCGAACCTGCCGCCGGAACCGGCCGCGCCGCGTGATCTCGTTTCGATCCACGACCTGGCGCCCGCCGAAATTCTCACCCTCTTTAACCTCACCTCCATGCTCAAGCAGCGTCCCGCGGACTACCGCGGGGTTCTCGCCGGCAAGCAGATGGTGATGTTCTTCGAGAAGCCCTCCCTGCGCACCCGCCTGACGTTCGAAGCCGGCATGGACAGCCTGGGCGGCAGCACATTCTTCGTCGACCAGACGGCCAGCCGCCTCAATGCCCGCGAGTCGCTTTACGACATCGCCCATAACCTCGAACGCTGGATCGACATCATCGTGCTGCGCACCTTCAGCCATGCGGTCGTCGAAGAGATGGCCACCTACGCCGGCGTTCCGGTCATCAACGCGCTCAGCGAACTCGAACATCCCTGCCAGGCGCTCGCCGACTTCTTCACCCTGCACGAGCATTTCGGCGATCTCTCGAAACTTCATTTCGCCTACGTTGGCGATGGCAACAACATGGCGCACTCGCTCCTGCTGGCGGGCGCCTCGGTAGGCGCGAGAGTTTCCATTGCTACGCCGGAGCGCTACGGGCTCAATCCGGTCATCGTCACCATGGCAAAGGCTATTGCGGACGAGACCCGGGCTTCGCTCCGCATCCTGACCGACCCGCGCAAAGCCGTTGCCGGAGCCGATGCGGTTTACACCGATGCCTGGGCCAGCATGGGACACGAACAGGAAGCGGCAGAACGTGCCGCCATCTTCGCCCCCTACCAGGTCAACGCTGCACTCATGCAGCTCGCCAAGCCCCATGCGCTGTTCATGCACTGTCTGCCCGCGCATCGTGGCTGCGAGGTGACCGATCAGGTCATCGACTCGGTGAACTCGGTGGTGTTCGATCAGGCGGAAAATCGTCTGCACATTCAGAAAGCCATCCTCGTATGGCTATTGGGCGGCGGCGTGGGCCGCTTCCCCTCAAGGAGCGCGCATGCCTGAAAAGATTGTTCTCGCCTACTCCGGTGGGCTCGATACCTCCATCATCATTCCCTGGCTCAAGGAAAACTATGCCTACGAAGTGATCGCCATGGTCGCCGACGTGGGCCAGGGGGATGACGTCGAGGCCGTGGTGGAGAAGGCTTACAAAACCGGAGCCAGCAAGGTAGTGGTCGAAGATCTGCGCGAAGAATTTCTGACGGGCTACGTCTGGCCCGCGCTGAAAGCGGGCGCGGTGTACGAGAACAAGTATCTGCTCGGCACTTCGCTCGCCCGCCCGGTGATCGCGAAACACCAGGTTGAAGTGGCGCTGCGCGAAGGCGCGTCGGCCGTCAGCCACGGATGCACCGGCAAAGGCAACGACCAGGTCCGCTTCGAGATGGCCTACCAGGCGCTCGCTCCCGAGCTGAAAGTCGTGGCGCCGTGGCGCGAGTGGGATCTGAAGTCGCGCGAAGACTGTCTCGACTACGCCGAGAAGCGCGGCATTCCCGTGACCGCGAGCCGCGAAAAGATTCACAGCCGCGATCGCAATCTCTGGCACCTGAGCCACGAAGGCGGAGAGCTCGAAGACGCCGGCAACGCGCCGTTTGCGAGCACCTGGCAAATGACGGAGTCGCCGCAAGAGGCTCCCGATAAAGAAGAGCAAGTCGAAATTGGATTCGAAAAAGGCGTGCCCGTTTCGGTGGGCGGCCAGGCTCTCGATCCCGTATCGCTGGTCGAGTTGCTGAACGAAATCGGCGGACGCAACGCGGTGGGACGCATCGACCTGGTCGAGAACCGCTTCGTCGGCATCAAGTCGCGCGGCTGCTACGAAACTCCCGGAGGCACGCTGCTGCTCGCCACCCACGGCGAACTCGAAGCCCTCTGCCTCGATCGCGACCTGCTGCACTTCAAGCAACACGTAGCGCTCAAGTATGCCGAACTCGTTTACTTCGGCCTGTGGTTCACGCCGCTGCGCGAGGCGCTGGACGCCTTCGTCGAGACCACGCAACAGAATTTGACCGGCACGGTCTCGCTGTCGCTCTACAAAGGCAATGTCAACATCGTCAGCCGAAAATCGGATTACTCGCTCTACCGCACCGACCTCTCCTCATTCACCATGGGCGCAAGCTATGATCAGAAAGACGCTGAAGGCTTCATCCGCATCCTGGGATTGCCCTCGCGTTGCCGCGCCCAGACGCAAAATAAGGTTGAGGTTCCGCAATGAAGATGTGGTCCGGCCGCTTCCGGCAGCCGCTTGACCCCGAATTTGAAGAATGGCAGCGGTCGTTCCCCTACGACCAACGGCTGCTGCCGTTTGAACTCGCCGCCAGCCGCGCTCATGCCAACGCGCTCGGACAAGCCGGAGTACTTTCCTCCGAAGAGCTTTCCGAGATCGTGAAAGCGCTGGGAGAAATCGGCCGCCGCGCCGAATCATCGCCGGAATTTTTGAACGATCCGGAAGCCGAAGACGTCCACCACTTCGTGGAAAAGCAACTCGCCGCGCTGATCGGCCCCACCGGCTACAAGCTGCACACCGGCCGCAGCCGCAACGAACAGATCGCAACCGACCTTCGCCTCTTCGTGCGCCAAAGCATCGATACTCTGCAAAACCTGATCGCCGATTGGATCGAAGCGATCCTGGCGCGCGCCGAGGCAGCGGGCAGCGCGTCTTCGCTATTAGCCATGCCCGCGTACACGCACCTGCAGCCGGCAGAACCCGTCCTGGTCGCACATTGGCTGCTGGCCTATGTGGAAATGTTTCTCCGCGACGCGGCTCGCCTCGCCGACTGCCGCAAGCGCGCGAACCTTTGTCCACTGGGCTCAGGCGCTGTAGCCGGAGCCACTCTCACACTCAATCGTAAAGCCATGGCCGCGGAGCTGGGATTTGACGGCCCAACGGCGAACAGCATCGACGCCACGAGCGACCGCGACTTCGCCATCGAATTCGTCGATGCGCTCTCGTTGCTCGCGCTCCACCTCAGCCGCTGGGCCGAAGAGATGATCTTGTTCTCCACGCCCGCTTACGGATTCGTCGAGTTGCCCGAGCCCTACTCCACCGGCAGCAGCGCCATGCCGCAGAAAAAAAATCCCGACTTACTGGAACTGGCGCGCGGCAAAGCGGCGCGCGTCATGGGTTGCGCCACCACGCTGCAAACCTTGGTGAAGGGACTGCCGCTCGCCTACAACAAAGATATGCAGGAAACGCAGGAGCCGGTGTTCAACGCCTCCGACACGGTCATCACCATGCTGCCGCTCGTGACCGGATTTATGAACACCGTCGAATTCAACGCCGCCAAGATGAATCAGGCGGCGCAATCGGGCTTCATGAACGCGTGGGCCGCGGCCGCATATCTTGTCGAGCGCGGAGTGCCCTCGCGCCTCGCCCACGAAGCGGTCGGCAAGGCCGTGCAGTTAGCCGTGGAACGTGGATGCGATTTACAAAAACTGCCGCTCGCCGACCTGCAAGCGATCCACGCGAGTTTTGACGCAGCTTTCCACTCCTGCCTCGGCCTTACTGAGGTGCTCGGACTGCACGACGTGCCCGGCGGCACCGCGCCTCGTCACGTCAAGCGCGCGCTGCAGAGCGCTCGGGAGCGCGCCGCAGCGCTGCGCTCGCAGGAGCCGCTGGGCGCGCGGTAGCTACATCACTCATCCCCCACTTCTACTGCCACGCTCTTCCGGGTCCCCCATAATTACCCACCGCGGCACACCGCCCACGATCGCGCCGATTAGCAGCGCCCCCAGAAAGGTATATCCTCCCTCAATCCAGAGCAGCCCGGGCACAAACCGCGACCACGTCGCTGCCATCAGTGCTGCGAACGTTGCCAACCAAAGCGCGGCCGCCACTTCGAGGCCGTGCGTCAAGGTACGCGAACCCAGCCAGCGCAGCAGTCCCGCGACGCCGTAAGCAAACAGTACGCACGCCCCTACGCTCAGCAGATGCGGCGCCAACATTCGTGCCAACGCCAGTGCCTGCGTGTCGCTCAATCCGAGCGCCATCGCCCATCGCGGACGGAACAAGTATTGGGAGTGCCAGGCCATGCCCAGCACCCACGCCGCCGCGCCGGCCAGCAGCACGGGCAGATGCACGACTCTTCTCGTTCGCCACGGCACGTGGTCCACGAAAGGCTTGGGCTTGGCCTGCACCGCATCCGGAATGCACTCCTGCCCACAATCGGCGCGCTCCGGCCAGCGCGTGCAATCGGCCAGGCGCAGCTTCGGGGGGCCGGCCAGGCCGCTCCACGCCGCCCGCAACGCGTTGAACCGCACCGACACCGGCGCATGCGTCTCCGGACAGTTTACCGTCCGCCCATCGCGATACGTGCGGTAAATCTGTTCGCCCCAAAGAGCCGGCAGCAGCAGGATCAGGCCAGTCCCAACCAGGAAGAGAAACAACCCGAACAGCAGCAGCATGACGTGTCTCCTTTCCTTGCACGAAGAATTCGTGCCAAGCGGAAGGTTCTACGGAATGTCCTACCAAAGAGCGCAACGATCTCAAACCAAGGTTATTCGCCGGGCGACCCGCGCGCTGTGAGCACCATCACCGCAGCTTGTGACGCGCACACAGAACCCGGCCCCCCGCGATCAGCACTCGTGCCCAGGCGGGTTTCAGCCGTCAGCTCTCAGCAAAACCGGTTTCGGCGCCGCGTCCAGAGGCACGCCAATAACGGCTTGCGCCTGCTTTGAGGTGTCTCCATTCTTGCCTGTTTACTCCGAAGGTATTAACCCGTGTTTACTACTACCCCCCCTCCCCCCCCCCGGTCTTTTGGAATCATGGGGTTAGGCGGAAAATCCCGCCAGGTCTTTGAGTTTAAAGGACTTACAGGTAAAGTATTCCGGAATCAATGACTTAGCTTGTCAAAGAGCGCTGAAAATGGGTTTGGGGCAGCTTCGAGGTCCGTCTTGGGAAACGGACACACCCCTACACTGCCCCAATCAGATCTCCATTGTCGCGCAGGGCGGGTCGGATGTCTGTGACGCATGGCACGGATGGGAGTGATGAAAAAGATCAGAGGTCAGATTGCAGAAGTGAAAATCCCCGCGGGAATCCCACGTCTCGAAAACCGAGACGTGAGGCACCCAGCCGTCCAGGTGGCCGTGGAACGCGGATGCGAGTCACAAGAGCTGTCTCTCGCCGACCTGCAAGCGATCCACGCGAGCTTGGACGCGGCTTTCCACTCCTGCCTCGGACTTACTGAGGTGCTCGGACTGCACGACGTGCCCGGCGGCACTGCGCCTCGTCAGGTCAAACGCGCGCTCCAAAACGCCCGTGAGCGGGCGGCTGCTCTGCGCTCGCAAGAACCGTTGGCGATCCGCTAGGGTCGGAGGTCCAAAGAGTGGTTCAGTCTGCTATTCACAGCGCTGCCGGCACGGGATGCGTGATTTCGACCGCCATGCTCGCCGGATGCAGAAGCGTGTTGTGAATCAGGCAATGATGCACCGCGTTCTCGACTCCGGCCCGATGTTGCTCAGTTAGTGCCGCGGGCGTTTCGATTTCAATGTGAAAGTTATCGATGCGCGCGGGATCTTTCAGCTTGTCGGCGGTTACCCGGACGCGCGTGCCTTCGGTTGCCAGCTTGTGTTTGCGCAGATATTGCGCCGCGTAGAAACCGGCGCACGAGCCCAGCGAAGCGAGCAAGAGTTCCGGCGGTGTCATGCCTTCGTCGTGACCACCATTCTCCGGCGGCTGGTCGCTAATGATGGCGTGCTGACGCGCCTTGATTTCAAACTGTAACGCTCCGAGATGTTCCACGGTGACTTCCATAAGAGCCTCCAAACTTGTCGAACCATCTATGAAACCAATCCAACGAACAGCTACTTCAAAGCTTGCCGAGTTAGTGCAGCGTCGAGGTGAGTCCTCACCAGATCGCGGGCCCGGTGCAGCCGCGATTTCATGGCGGCTCGCGAGATTCCTAGTCTCTGCGCGACTTCGTCGCCCCGCAGATCTTCGACATCGCATAACTCGTAGACCGGGCGGTACAGTGCGGGCAACGCGTCCATGGCTTCGTTGAGCAGTCGCTTGATCTCTTGTCGGGCCAGTTGCGCGTCCGGAGGAGGCTCCGGTCCGGCAAGCTCGCGGCCTTCGTCCTCTAATGTGGAAAGCTGCAAGAGCGGGAGCAAAGACTCGCGCTCCTTCAATTGCCAACAGACACGTTTCGCGATCTGCGCGAGCCAGGCACGAAAAGCCGCGGATTCGCGCAATTGATCGAGATGGCGATATGCCTTGAGTAAGGCCTCGATCAGTACGTCTTCGGCATCTTCCCGGTTGCCGCATACGCGCACCATCTGTCGATAGACGGCGTCCTTGTGCTGCCGGGCCAATGCGTCGAAGTCCACGGATCCATTGTGGCATTGCTGAGTCTCCAACGCATGACAAACGGTCACGAACAAGTCCCAGATTGTTCCGCATTCGGACCACCGATCATGCACTGACTCCGGCTGTTCCAGGGCATTCTTTCCAGGATGACCGCCATCGCGCAGACGTCCGTGAGTCCGGCGAAGGTCAGGCCCAAACCGACGAATCCGCAGAGAAAGACCCAGCGCGGATTGGCAGTCAGTGCCAGGATGGCGCCGGTCAGCACCAGCAGGCCCGCGCCCAGACGAACCTGGCGCTCGAGGGACCAACGCGTCTTCGTACTGGCCACGACGGGGAGGCCGGCTTCGATCCAAGCTTTCGTGCCGCCCTCGAGAACCGCAATCTGCCGCTGGCAGGGCTCGAGCAGGCCGGCGGTCATGCGTGCGCGCTTGCCGGACTGGCAGGTGAGGACGATGGGAAGATTGAGACCGAGATCGTCGAGGCGCGCTTCGATCTGGTCCATCGGGATGTTGACGGCACCGGGGATGTGGCCGGAAGCGAATTCGGTGCTGGAACGCACGTCCACAAGCAGGGCCGATGGCTGATTTCGCAGTTGAGAGACGGTTACGGTGGAGTTCAAATTTCCTCCTACAAGGGAAGAGCGGGAGTCTTGGCAAAAGGATTCAAGAGTCGGCTAGGAAAAGCAGATTCATCGGCCTGCCGTGGTATTAGCTCATCAAGCCGATTACACCACCGTCTCCGGTTTTGGCCAAGCCTTCTTCGACGCGCTACGCATCTAACGAAAAGAGTTTCTTAATGGAGCATTGCCCTGATTCTTAGCCGCGTTCTTTTCTTTGCGCTGTTTCTCTTAGCGGTCTACGCCGTCCAGCGATTCTGGTTTGTGCGGGCGTGGTCTTCGATTGCTGCATTCTCGAATGCCCAATGGCGTTTCGGGCTTCATGCCGGACTGATCGCGCTGGCCGCTGCACTGCTGGCTACGCTTCTCGATCCGCTGCTTGGGCACGGTGTATCGCGTCTTAGCTTGGGCAGCTTCAACCTTGGTAAATCGCTCACCACATTTGCCCGATTGTGGTTGGTTGCTTCAGTCTTCGGATTCCTGGCGGTCGAATCGGTGGGGGCGCTGGAGTGGGTCACCAACGCCGCGGCCCGGCTTCGCCCCGGCGCTGTGGCTGGTGGATTCAGTCCCTCGCGCCGCACTTTCTTTCAATACGCCGCCGTTCTTGCTGGAGGCTTTCCATTCCTGGCCGCGACTTATGGATTTGCCGCCGGGCGCCTGCGTTACACCATCGAGCGCGTCGATGTGGCCGTCGCCAATCTTCCGCCGGAGCTCGACGGGCTGCGCATCGCTCAGCTTAGCGACATCCACATTGGCGACTACATGCCGCCACTTGAAATCGCGCGCGCCGTCGCCATCGCGAACGACCTGCACCCGGACATTTCTTTTGTGACGGGAGACTTCGTCAGCAGCGAAGGCGATCCGCTGGACGCCTGCATCACCGAGTTGAGCCGGCTGCGCGCGCCGCTTGGCGTCTGGGGATGCAATGGCAACCACGAAATTTATGCGGGAGTGGAAGACGACGCGGAACGCCTCTTCCGCGAAAAGGGAATGCGGCTGCTGCGCGCCGGGAACGCGGTCGTCGAGCACAACGGAGGCCGCTTCAATCTGCTGGGCGTCGATTACCAGCGCGATCACATGGTCAGCGGCGAGCATATCGGCCCAGAATTAATGTTGCGCGAGATCGAGCCTTTGATCCGTCGCGACATGCCGAACTTCCTGCTCTCCCACAACCCGAATTCTTTTCAGCGCGCCGCCGAGCTGGGCATCGAACTCAGCTTTGCCGGGCACACTCACGGCGGGCAGATAAAGTTTGAGATCGTGGAGCACAGCGTCAGCCCGGCTCGCCTGATCACGCCGTTCGTGGCGGGACTTTATCACCTGCCGATGAACGGCCATGCTGGCGCCGCGTCCGGGAGCAACGGCTTACAGAAGTCTGCACTCTATGTGAACCGGGGCCTCGGGACCCTCGGCTTTCCGGTGCGGCTCGGCGTCCCGCCGGAGATCACGCTGCTGACGCTGCGCAGAGTCTGAAACGCTGCGGAAAAACGCAACCTGCCGAGGTAGAAAGGCTACCGGGGCTGAAGCCCAGGTTGATTTCAAAGGGCGTACACGGCCCTGAAGGGCCGCTCTTCCACGGTGATCCACACATTTGTGAGCTTTTCAGCAGCCTGCTATTTTTCAGCAGGCGGCGAAAGAAAGAGCCTGAAAAGCCAATGTTCGCCCGCCCCTTGGCGGCCCCGAAACGTGGTATAATTCTTCAGTAAATCCCGACAGATAATGCCTGTAGATGCAAGAACTTAGCGACATTCGTGATGAGACAGAGCGGGCGGAGCTTCGCTCCGCTTGGACAGCCGAGGGCGGCTGTCCCTACGCGGACGGGCGAGGCGCCCGTCTCTCCACCGGCTATTACTGACAACTGAGAACCGAGAACTGAACTTCATGGCTGACGATCAGAATCCTGAGCTTCCCTTAACTCCTCCTCCCGGAGGCGACGGACAATCTCCGACGGGTCCGGGCGCCCTCAACATGCAGCCCGTCAACATTGAAGACGAGATGAAGCGGTCGTATCTCGACTATTCGTTGTCGGTGATTATCGGCCGCGCGCTGCCCGACGTCCGCGACGGACTGAAGCCGGTGCATCGCCGCATTCTGTACACCATGCAGCAGATGGGCCTGGCTCCGGGACGCGCCACGCGCAAGTGCGCCCGCATCGTCGGCGAAGTCATGGGCAAGTACCATCCCCACGGGAACCTGGCCGTCTATGATGCGTTGGTCCGTCTGGCGCAGCCCTTCGCGATGCGTTGCCCGCTGGTCGATGGTCAAGGCAACTTCGGCTCGGTCGATGGCGACCCGCCGGCGGCGGATCGATACACCGAAGCTCGTTTGACGCGCGTCTCTACCGCGCTGCTCGAGGATCTCGACAAGGAAGCGGTCGACTTTTATCCGAACTACGATGGTACGGAAACGCAGCCCGCGGTTCTTCCCGCGCGTTTTCCGAACTTGCTCGTCAACGGCTCCGATGGCATCGCCGTCGGCATGGCCACCAAGATTCCTCCGCACAATTTGACTGAGATTGTCGATGCCACGATCACGCTGGTGAATAATCCCAACGCGCAGTTACCGGAAATTCTGAAGTTCGTGCAGGGACCGGACTTCCCGACGGCGGCCATCATTCACGGGCGCGCCGGAATCTTTGAGGCGTACCGCACTGGCCGCGGCCGTTTCATGATGCGCGCCCGCGCCGCCATCGAGAACATCTCCAAGGAAAAACAGGCGATCATTGTTACCGAGATTCCTTATCAGGTGAATAAGGCGCGCCTCATCGAGCGCATCGCCGACCTGGTCAACCAGAAGACCATCGACGACATCTCCGACATTCGCGACGAAAGCGATCGTGACGGCATGCGCATCGTGATCGAGCTCAAGCGCGGAGCCGAACCGCAGATCGTGCTGAACCAGCTCTTCAAGCACACCTCGATGCAGGAAGGCTTCAGCATGATTCTGCTGGCCGTGGTCAACAGCCAGCCGAAGGAAATGGGGCTGATCCAGGCGATCAAACACTTCATCGACCATCGCGTCGATGTGGTGCGGCGGCGGACTTCTTATCTGTTGGCCAAGGCGCGCGATCGCGAGCACATTTTGGAAGGCTACCTGACCGCGCTCGATCACCTCGACAACGTGATCGCCATCATCCGGGGCAGCGCCGCCCGCGCCGACGCGAGAGAGAATTTGGTCGCGTACTTCGGCGGCAAGAAGATCGACATCAACACCTCCGGGCGCGCTCCAAAGCTTGATGCCGAGAAACCTTTTACCGCGAAGCAGGCTGATGCCATCCTCGAACTGCAACTGCACCGGCTGACTAAGCTTTCGATCGACGAAATTTCTAACGAGTTGAAGTCGGTGCGCGAGGCGATTGCCGAGTACGAATCGATTCTTGCTTCCGAGGCGAAGCTACGCAAGGTCATCATCAAGGAACTGGAAGAGGTCAAGAAACTTTACGGCGACGCGCGCCGCACGGTGATCGAAGACGAAGCTGCGGAAATCATGCTGGAAGACTTGATCGCCGACGAGCAGGTCGCGGTCACGGTCAGCCATTCCGGCTACATGAAGCGCACTCCGATCTCGACCTACCGCATGCAGCGGCGCGGCGGCACCGGGCGCACTGGCATGAAGACGCGCGACGAGGATTTCGTTGAGCATCTGTTCATCGCCTCGACCCACGCCTTCATCCTGATCTTCACCAACACCGGGCGCGTGTACTGGCTTAAGGTGTATGAGATTCCCGACATCGCCGCTGCCGGCAAAGGGAAACATGTCGGCAACCTGGTGGGCCTGCAGCCGGGCGAAACAGTGCGCACCATGCTCGCCGTGCGCGACCTGGAAGAAGAAGGCAGATACGTCTTCTTTGCCACGCACAACGGCACGGTGAAGAAGACTGAGGTGAAAGACTTTTCGCACGTGATGCAGCGCGGCATCATCGCCATCAATATCGAACAAGGCGACGAGCTGGTCGCGGCGTCGCTAACCGACGGCAACCAGATCGTCTTCCTCGCCTCGCATGATGGGCAAGCGATTCGCTTCGACGAGAACGACGTGCGCTCCATGGGACGCAACGCCACCGGTGTGCGCGGCATGAACCTGGCCGAGAAAGACTACATCGTCGGCATGGCCACGACGCTTAAGCCGGAGGCGAAAGCGGTCGTGAAAGAAGGCGAGGTCGCTCCCGAGGTCGCCGACTTGATCCCGGAGAAAGGGTCGCTCATTCTCTCGGTCACCGAGAACGGCTACGGGAAGCGCACTCCCGCCGACGAGTACCGCCTGACCAATCGCGGCGGCAAAGGCGTGATCAACGTCAAGACCACGGCACGCAACGGCAAAGTCGTCGGCATTTCGCAGGTGAGTGAGAAATCCGAGGTGATGCTGATCAGCCAGTACGGCAAGATCATCCGCATCGAGTCAAAGTTCATCCGCGAATCGGGGCGCTCGGCGCAGGGTGTGCGGTTGCTGAACGTCGAGCCGGGAGACCGGGTGGCGGCAGCGGTGGTGATCCCACCGGAAGAGCCGAATGGGATTGGGACGCTGCTGCAGTAAGGTGTTTGAAGATGTAGACGGGCGCTCTCGCCCGCGTGTGCTGGTTGTAAGGTTATCCGTCGAGGGAAGGCTTCTGCCGTCGAGCGGAAGTCTCTACCAGCCCGCGTGGCCGCATTACCGCAGTCACTTCTAAATAGACCTGCTTTCCGTTACTGTAAACCTCAGTGACACTGCCCCTCCCCGTGTGTGCCCGCGCGGTTGCAGACTGTTTGTAAGCGAGCGTTTGTGCACGATAACGCAAAACCTGAACCCGCGTACCAGGAACTTCTGAGTCGGCCGATTCGCGAGCTGGGGCTTACGCTCGCGGGGTCGCCGGTGGAGCGCTTTGTTGAGCAGCTCTATCGCGAACTGGACGCTAAGGGGCTGACCAAATTTCGTCCGGCCTGTTACCTGACCGACGAGTGGGGATGCCCGTCCGGCGAGCCGATCATCGGGATTCCGTTTTACCTGGCGAATGCGGCGCTGGCGCAACTGGAAAAAGAAACGCACGACCTGGAAGACGCGAGAGAAATCATGATGTACCTGCGGCATGAAGCGGGACACGCGTTCACTTATGCGTACAAGCTCCACAATACGTCGGAGTGGAAGCGGATTTTCGGGCCGTTCCGCCGCCCGTATCGCGATAACTACCGGCCCGCGCCGTTTTCGCGCGACTATGTGCGGCATTTGCCGGGATGGTATGCGCAGAAACATCCGGATGAGGATTTTGCCGAGACGTTTGCGGTGTGGCTGACGCCGCGCTCGAACTGGCGCCAGCGTTATCGCGGCTGGGGCGCGATGGAGAAGCTGCTTTACTTGAACCGGCTGGCGCGGAAGTTGGGGAAGAGCGACCCTCCGCGGCGGCGCGGACAGACCGACATCACGGTCGATGATATGGAAACTACGGTGGCGGAGTTTTACCACCAGAATGGGCGGGAAGAAGTTGCGGTCACCGAGCTTACGCCGGACACGGATTTGCGCGACATCTTTCCTGTATCGAAGCGGCGGAAATCGGCGCTGCCGGCGCACGAGTTTCTGCATCAGCATCGCAAAGCGGTGATCGACAAAGTTGCGCAGTGGACCGGCGCGCAGCGTCCGCTGGTCAAGACTTTGATGGACACGATTGAAAAGCGCGCCGGGGAACTCGACTTGCGCGCCGACAAAACACGCAGCGCGGAACATCTGGCGGAAGTCACAGCCTATGCCACCGCGCTGGTGATGACATATGTGACGAAAGGAAAATTCATTCAGCCGTAGAAGAAGTGGAGCGACGGGCGTCCTCGCCCGTCCTGCAGCGAGGTGGCCGGGCGAGGACGCCCGGCGCTCCATCAAACAACTTAGGAGACACAATGATCGGAGCAAAACTGAAAATCGCGCTGCTGTACGACCTGTGGAACGAAGATCCGGTCGCGGCGGCGGCGAAGGAAGAGGCGGTTCCTGCGCGCAAGCCGCGCAAGAAAGTGAAGAAGGTAAAAAAAGAGAAGACGGATCGCGAGGAAATCTTCGAAGCGCTGCAGAAGCTGGGGCACGAGCCTTCGTATTTCGAGCTGGATGGCCGCCCGCAGTCGCTGCACTCGCTCTCGCGTTGCGATGCCGACCTCATCTTCAACCTGACCGAGTCTTTCGACGGCGACGACACCAAGGAAATGAACGTGGTCGCCTATGTCGACTTGCTGGGATTGCGCTACACCGGCGCGGGTCCGCATGCCATTTTCATGTCCCAGGACAAAGCGATTGCCAAGAAGATCTTCGCGTTTCACGGTATCAAAACTCCGTTTTTTGCGACTGCCTACCGCGGACGCATTGAACATGCCCACGACATTTCTTTTCCGCTCATCGTCAAACCGTCGTGGGAGGATGGATCGATTGGCATCGATGCCGGCGCGGTCGTGAAAAACATCAAGGAGATGATGGAGCGAGTCGAATACATCCAGGATGAATTCGACTCGCCGGCCCTGATTGAGGAATACATCGAGGGGCGCGAAATTTACGCGGGAATTCTGGGCAGCTACGAACGGGCGCAGGTTTTGCCGCTGGTGGAACTCGATCTGTCACGCTTGCCGGAAGGCACGCCAAAAATCGCCAGCTACGACGTGAAGTTCGAGAAGAATACCGAAGCCTACAAGCTGACCAAATCGCAGATCGCGGAAAATCTGGACGAAGATACGGTGAAGCGGCTGTCCGATACGGCGCTGGCTGCGTATCGCGCGCTGAAGCTGCGCGACTATGGACGCATCGACATGCGGCTGGCTCCGAACGGCGATGTCTATGTCATCGAAGCGAATCCGAATCCGTGGCTGGCGAGTCGACAGGAATTTGCCATGGCCGCGAAGGCCTCGGGACTCTCTTACACGGAGATGATCGGCGCCATTATCGACTTGGCGATGAGCCGCTACCTGAATGCAAACCTGGTGAATGCGGCGGCGATGCGCTAGCGTCGTCTTTCCCAAGTGCGCGGCATAAGTCTTCACCACAGGCGACACAGAGGTACACAGGGGGAAAGCTCTTGATTCAGGCCTTCGGAGCACGAAAAAGAGAGGCCGCCGAGTGAACTGCGGCGGCCTTTTAACTCTCGCATCGCCAGAGTTTGTCATCCGAGCGAAGCGAGGGACTTGCATTTTGCGGCGACTGCAGATCCCTCGCTTCGCTCGGGATGACAATTAATAAAGGGTGCAACTTCTCTAGAACAGATTCCACAGGAACTGGTTGTACACCTCGTGGTGGAATTGCACTTCGGCCGCCTTGACAATGGTGCCCAGCAGGCGCGGGCAGCGGTCGGCCGATGCCTGCTTCAGGTCGGCGTAGCGGCCTTTCACGTCTTCCCCGAGGAGTTTGGTTGTCCATTCGGCTTTGCGGAAGTTGTCGATCGCGGTGTAGACGTTGTCGGGCAGGTAGCGTTCGGCCTGGCGGAGGTTCTTGATCTTGGCCGTCTCGCCTTCCAATCCTGTCTTGAAAATGGAGTACATCACCAGGTAGGGATTGGCGTCGGGAGCGACCGCGCGCACCTCGATGCGCATGCTGCGCTCGTTGCCGATTGGGATGCGGATCATGGCGCCCCGGTCCACCGCCGACGCTTTGAGCTGGTTGGGCGCTTCGAAGTGCGGATCGAGGCGGCGATAGGCGTTGACGCTGGAATTGAACACCAGGCAGAGATCGTTCCCGTGCGTGAGAACGCGGTCCAGAAACTCATATCCGAGCTTGCTGAGCTTCTCCTCGCCCTTGGGATCCCAGAACAGGTTCTTGCCGTCCTGGCTGACAGAGACATTGGTGTGCATGCCGCTGCCGTTGACGCCCACCACCGGCTTCGGCAGGAAGCAGGCGGTGAAGCCCATATTCCGGGCCACCTGGCGGCAGATCAGCTTGTAGAGTTGGATTTGGTCGGCGGCGGCCACCGTTTCAGCGTAGCTGTAGTTGATCTCGAACTGCGAGGGCGCGACCTCGGGATGGTCTTTCTCGTTCTGGAAGCCCATGGCCCGCTGCACTTCGGCGGTGGTATCGATAAACGTGCGCAGCGGGTCGCCCGGCAACGAGTGGTAATAGCCGCCGGTATTGACGTACTCGAACTTGTCCGTCTCGTGGTAGCAGCGCTCGGCCTCGGGCCCCCGGAACAGGAAGCCCTCGATCTCATTGGCAGCGTTGAGGGTGTAGCCGTGCTTCTTGTGCAATCCGTTGGCAAACAGCTTGAGCATGCTGCGGATGTCCGCGGTGTAGGGCTCGCCGCTCTTATCAATGACCTCGCCAAAGACGAGCACCTTGCCCGGCCCGAAGACATCGGCGGGCCCCCAGTAGAAGGCGGCCCAGTCAATGCCCAAGCGCAGATCGCTTTCCCGCTGCGCCGTGAAGCCGCGAATCGACGAACCGTCAAAGGTCAGGTTGTCGTAGCTCTTCAGCAGGAATTTCTTGTCATAGTCGAGCATGTGCAGACGGCCTTCCAGGTCGCTGAACAGCACGGTCACGGCCTTGATGCGCGACTCGTCAGTCAGGTACTTCAGCCGCTCCTCCTGAATCTTGTGAGGTGCGACGCGGTCCAGGCGTTGCTTCTTCGCCTTCAGATTTATCTCTTCCAGTTCGTCGTAGGGGATCGCTAGAAAATTCCGCAGTTCAGTTGACATGCCTCTCCTTTTATCTGGTGCGCTGCCCAGGAATCAGATTCAATGACCGGGGGTGAATGGATAGGCTATCGCGTCAGGCGCAACCAGACAAATAGAAATCGGTTATAGCAACGATTAGCTTTTCCAATTTGCATCAGAAGCGGTGCAGTTCGAGGCGGCGCCGGGAAACAATATCTACCGCCGAGACGCCGAGGCCGCAGAGGAAGACCTTTTTTGAGTGGTTTTTTTGACCGCAGAGCGGATAGCGCGCCGTGAAAGGAACGGTGTAGTTCAGAATCGTAATCGAGGCCGCCGAGAAAAAATGAAAAGAACATTCCTCTGCGCCCTCGGCGTCTCGGCGGTGGAACTTGGTTTTTCCGTGAAATAATCGAAACCGAGGAACTGCCCTTGAGTTGCGCGCTCTGTGAAGAACGAAAAGAAAAGCGGTTTTGCCCCGCCGTGCACGGAAAAATCTGCCCGCAGTGCTGCGGCGAGCAGCGCGAGGTGACGCTCGACTGCCCCAGCGACTGTTCTTATCTACAGCAGGCGCGTGAGCACGCGAACACGCACAACGAGCGGCCGGGCGAACGGGATCGCGAGGCTTTGTTTCCCGAGGTTGAGATCCCCGAGCAGTTTCTCTACGAACGCGAGCATCTGATCCTGGGACTCAGCTTCGCACTGGCAAAGAGCGCTCGCGCCGATCGCTCGCTCATGGACCGTGATCTGATCGCGGCTGTCAGTTCGCTCGCGAAGAGCTACCAAACGCTGGTGAACTCCAGCCTGATCTACGAGCCGCCGACCACCAACGTCGCCCACCAGACTATCGCTCGCGAAGTCGAGACCATGATCAGGGAATTTCGCGAGGAGGAGCAGCGACACATCGGCTGCGCGCGGTTGCGGGATTCCGAGGTACTGAAAGCGCTCGTATTCCTTTTGCGCATGGGCTTGGGACGCACGTCCGGCAGGCCGAAGTCGCGGGCGTTCGTCGATTTCCTCTTTGCGCAATTCCCCGAAAAGCACTCGGCCATCGCGGGGCCAGAAGAGGCAGGGAATCGGATCGTCATTCCGTAGGGACTGATTCTCTTGCGGATTGCGCAAAAAGTATTTTCTGCGCAGCAGTCTCACCGCAGCGGCTAAAGCTGCATTCAAAACAATGCAGTTATCGCAGCGCTGAAGCGCTGCGCCACCCAAAAACGTGAGCAGTGGAGGAATTCAGAGGCGGCGGACTGTCTGCCCGGCAGCCAGGGCCGCCAGAAGTTCTCGCGCCGTTTTCCCGAGTTCGGGATGGCGCGCCTCGGGAGCGATCTCGACCAGCGGTTCCAGAACAAACCGCCGCTGGTGCATTGCCGGATGCGGAATCTTCAAGCCCAGCTCATCCACCACGCAATCCCCAAACAGCACTACGTCGATATCAATCTTGCGCGCACCTTTGTCGCGCAAGCGGAGACGTCCCATCGCCGCTTCGACCCGCAACGCAAGCTGGAGCAGTTCTCTTGGCGTCTTGTCGGTTTCAATCGCCGCCACGCAGTTCAGAAACCACGGCTGGTCGGGGACGTCCAGCGGTTGGGTCTCATACAATGCGGAGACCGCCAGCAACCGCCCCGCTACGTCCAATTGTGCGACCGCCACGCGCAGGTTGGCCGCACGATCTCCCAGGTTCGATCCCAGCGACAGATAAGCGGTTTCGTGCACCAAACCAGTTTGGGGGTGAAAGGAGCGAGAATCCAGAAAAAACTGACGGGAACGGGAGCATTCTTGATTTTCTGGCTTGCGGAAAGCGACTCGCCGGAATGGCAAAATAACGATTGCAACCAACAAGGGCAACCCCGGCGGCCGATTCTCTGCTATGACGGAGGAACCCTTTTCGCTCGGTACCAAGGTCACTTTCTTAGCTTCTCGGGCACCGTTAGTATCGAAGAAGCCATGAATCTGGACTCTCTTCTGATCAGCCAGGACGCCGCCTTGCTCGGCGTGCTGCGTCCGGCACTGGAGAAGATCTCGGTCAATGTCCGGGTTTGCGCAGGGTCCCAGCCCGGCAGCGATCTGCTGGCGAAGCGCAAGTTCGATGCGGTCATCATCGACTGTGACGACCTGCAGAACGGCTTTGATCTCCTGCGATCGCTCCGCCAGACCCAAAGCAATGCCACGTCCGTATCCTTTGCTGTGGTGAATGGGAAGACGACCACCCAGGAGGCCTTCCTGTCCGGAGCCAACTTCGTTCTGCAGAAGCCGCTCACCCCACTGCACGCTTCGCGCTGTTTTAACGCGGCTCTCAATTTCATGGTGCGGGAACGGCGCCGGTACTTCCGCCATCCGGTGGAGATGCCATTGCGAATCAACCTTCCGCACAATCAGGAATTGACCGCCACCTCGACCAACCTGAGCGAGGGAGGCATGGCCATCCGCATCCTCGGCAAGTTGCCCAAGGATGCGCAGGCACAGTTTCGCTTCACGCTCCCCGGTGCTAACATTTCGCTCGAACTGAAAGGCCAAGTCGCCTGGGCCGACGGAACCGGCCACGTCGGAATCCGCTTCGTGGAGGTTCCGCAGAGCTCACAGTATCAGCTTGAAAAATGGCTGACCGACCGCTTGCAAAACGAAATAGCCGAGCGACTACAAGGCTACGCGGCGCTTCCCTAACCGATCGCCCGGTTATGCTTGTGTGGGGACGGGCGCCTCGCCCGCCCTCGCCAGTTCGCCCTTTCCAGAAAACTCCCACGCCCCCGGCATCCAGCTTGTAACTTGCGCCTGGCCACTGCTGTGGCACTGTAGAGACGCGGCCTGCCGCGTCTCAGTTCCCAACGAGACTCAAGCATGATCACATTGCCATGATCACATTGGAAGAAAGAATCGCCAGAACTCAGAGGTTGCTGCGCCGCCTGGAAGAGGACCAGCCCTACTTGCAGGTGCGCTTATCCGCGCTCAGCGCCGAGCACCGCGAGAGCGCGAATGCTTTCGCCGGCCGCGTCCGCGCCGAAGCAGAAGCCGAACTGCAGCGCCTGCTGGCGGAACGGGCGTTGCCCTGCGAGTGCAACGTGCCCCAGTCCGCCGACTGAAAACCGCCAGAGGTCTCAGGTGTTAGGTCTCAGGTCTCAGGAGAACAAATCTGAGACCTAACACCTGACACCATAACAACAGGGGACACAGGGGAAGCTCTTGATGCGCGCACTTACGGGACCCGACGCTAGACGCTAAGACTAACCGCCGACGCGAGCACCGGCACGGCAGGTGCATCTTCCAGCGCGGTTTCTTCCCAATACGACCGGTCGCGCAAAATGCGCGACACCAGCGCGGTATGCATGGCGTGGCCCGCGCGGTCGGCCACCACCGAACCCAGTATCTGTTTCCCGATCAGCGCCAGATCACCGATCAGGTCCAGAACTTTGTGGCGTACGAACTCGTCGGGAAAACGCAATGGCGGGTTCAGCAATTCGTCGCGGTTCAGCACGATGGCATTCTCGGTCGACACCCCCCGGATCAGTCCCTGCTGCCGCATGGCGTCGGCTTCATGCAGAAATCCGAAAGTGCGCGCCGGCGCAATCTCCTTCAGATAACTGCCATTCGTCAGCCGCACGCAGAAGCTCTGCTTGCCAATGAGTGGGTGAGGAAAGTTGATCGAATAAGAAACCGAATAGGCGTCTGCCGGATACACGGCAATGAATTTATCGCCCTCGCGCAACTCGATCTCGCGCACGATCCGGAGATAAGTGCGCGCTTTGCGCTGTCGCCGAATCCCGGCCTTTTGAATCATTTCGACAAACGGACGGGCGCTGCCGTCCAGAATGGGCAACTCCAGATTGTCCAGCTCGACGATGGCGTTGTCGATGCCGACGCCGGTAAACGCCGAGAGCAGGTGCTCGGTGGTGGAGATGAGCACGCCCTTCTTCATCAGGCTGGTGGCGTAACTGACGCGGGCCACGTTGCGTCCGCTGGCTTCGATCGCGAAGCCGTCGAGGTCGGTGCGATGAAACACGATTCCCGTTCCGGCAGGCGCGGGCAGAATCCGCAAGCTGACCGGAGCGCCGCTGTGCAGACCTACTCCCGTGCAGGTCACCGCCGCGCGAATTGTTTGCTCGTGTGTCAAGGGGAGGACGTGTAAGTCTTTTGCTGTGTATCAGCTTACAGCGACGGGCCGAGTTCTGTATGTGGCAAAACAGCCACACTCCGTGGCTCGTGCAGCCATGCACGAGGCTAACTTGTTCAGTCAGTTGTAGATGTTTGGGGGTATCCAGGGGAGAACTTGGCCGTGTTTTGCCTGCTGGCGGCGGGTTTTCGTTCCTAACTTCCGGGTGAATAACGCGTGTTTTGTGCGCCGCGGTCCTTTTACATTGACAAGTGTTAAGCTACGGGCTACAGCCTGTCAGGTGAAAATACGGAGCTTCGTCCACAAGGGCCTGAAGGCACTCTACGCGGATGACATCGCGAAAGGCATCCCGCCCGATTCGGTCGACAAGCTCCGCAAGATGCTGGCGTTTCTCGATGACATGCAGGACCCCGAGGAATTGCGCTCGCTCCCAGCGTGGAAGATACACACACTGGTCGGCGACCGCAAGGGCACGTGGAGCCTCAGCGTTACCCGCAACCGCCGTTTGACGTTCAGCATCGACATCGGAGAGCGCGAAATCTACGACATAAACTTGGAAGACTCCCACTAGCACAAAAGGAGTAAACGCCATGCCTATGAAAAACCCGCCCCATCCCGGAGATTTCATCCGGACGGAAATCATCCAGCCTGCAGGCCTGTCGGTAACGGCGGCGGCCATCGCGCTTCGGGTTTCCCGGCCGGCGCTGTCCAGCCTGCTTAACGGTAAGGCTGACCTCTCCGGGGATATGGCGCTCCGCATTGAGAAAGCCTTTGGAGTGAAGATGGACACGCTCATGCGGATGCAGGCTTCCTACGACATCGCCCAGACCCGCAAGCGCGAAAAGAAAATCCACGTTCGGCGCATTGCCCATCTCGCCGATGCTCACGTGTGAAGCACGGCGCCGCATAAACATCAAATCTCACCGCTTCTTCAGCGGCACTTTGGGGTCGTAGGTCACCGCCGCTTCGAACAGCGAATCCGGCAGCTTCAGGTTGTAGCTGGCAGTGTTGATGAACCGCTGTTGCGAAGTTTCTCCGTTGAAATAACGGGTAATGGAGTGGGCTGTCCAGATTCCCTGCACCAGCTTGTAATTGTCGTACACCTCATCTTCCACATTCTTCTGCTTGTCCTTCGGATCGCGCCACGAGTAACCGATCTTGACCGGATAGTGCGTGTTCTGGTCCAGGAAAACGCTGACCGAGTCGTTCTGGCTGTTGAGCAGCGTGACCCCTTCGGTTTCCTTCCCGTCCACGATCGCCAGACCATCGTAGAACAGGGCCACGTTCGGATCGCGTATCCACTTGCGGAACACCCATTCGAGCGAATGCTGCCGGCGGCGAAGGTAGTTCTCCAAATCCAGCGGCTCTTGCGCCGCCGTTCCCTTGTACGTCGTCTCGTATCCTTTGTCGCCGTTGTGGATCAGGACAATATCGAACTTGTTCTTGACCTTGACGTTGCCCACCTGCCCCTCGATCAAAAAAATGTCCTTCAGGTGGATGACTTCGAAACGATCCTTGTCTGGATACTTAACGTAGTAGTTGTAGGGAATCCCGGTGCTCTCGGTGCGCCCGTGATAGAGGGGATAGTAGCGGCCTGTCTCACTCTTGTTTTCGTAAGTGAGGTAGGCTTGCCCTCCCAGCGCCTGGATGGTCCGATCCAGAACTGCCCGTGCCTTGCGAGCATTGTCGGAGTCGTTCAGATTGACGGCGGGCTGAGGGGGAGCGGGGGTTGGAGCGTTTTGGGCAGCGCCCAGCGCGCACAGCAGCAAAATGGCAACAAAGCGGTACATGGCTATTTGGTTAGAAGCGTTCAAGATGATTTTAGCTGTACCCGAGTAGGCGTAGGGACAGCCGGGCGCAGCTCGAATTTAATTCCGCCGCCGCGCGCTGCTACAACTCCTTCGGTGATACAATCCCCGGCCATGAAGCGCGTACTGTTTCTCTTCCTGCTGATTTCATTCCTGGCGGCGCAGACAGCGACTGAAGTCGAGATCACCTCTGAACCCTCGCACCACCTTGCCCTGGAAAACGAATACATTCGCGCTTTCAAGGTCGAGGTTGCGCCCCATGCTTCGACGCTCATGCATCGCCATCGCCACGACTACATCTCGGTCGCACTCGGCGATACTCACATCTCGAACGAAGTCGAGGGCAAGCCGCCCGTGGACGTCAAGCTCAACGACGGCGATACCCGGTTTGCGGCGGGAAACTTTGCCCACATCGCCAGGAATCTCTCGGACCAGCCCTTTCGCAATGTGACGATTGAGTTGCTGCAGGATGAAAAATTGCGGCAGACGCCATCCCATTGGCCGGAGGAAGGCGGCGAAAAGACTTTCGCGGGCGGCCGCAGCAAAATTCTTTTCGTGAAAGATGGAGTGCGCGTGTCCGAAGTCAACCTCGAACCGGGCGCGACCGTACCCAGCCACCATCACGACGGCCCGCATCTTCTGGTCGCGGTCAGCGATCTCGATCTACGCAGCGACGTCGAGGGATCGGGCCCGATGCCCGGAAAATTCAAGGCTGGCGATGTCAAATGGCTGCCGGGAGGCTACACCCACACGGTGACGAATGTGGGGAAGAGCCCGGCGAGACTGGTGACGGTCGAATTCTAAGTAGAGACGCGGCTTGCCGTGGCTCCTGTGCGCACTCTGGCAACCGTGAAGCCGCTCTACGCGCTCTTGACCAACGGGTTGCCCGGAGAAACCAAACCGACACGGTGCAGCTTGGCGGTGAGGCGGTCTTTGTCATTGGAAGCAGAGGCAGCGGCGAGGCGCTTGCGCAGCTTGGCGATTTTTTCGGCGCGAGTACGGCGGCGGCGAATTTCCGGGCGACGGCTGGGTGCGGACATAAAGTTCTCCTTTGGTGTTCAGTGCCGGTGTTCAGTAAGTGATCGGCGAAATCACGAGTCAGATATAAGGTCGGCGCCGTGGACTCGCGCCGAAGCCTTAATTATAGGGTTCATCGGCACTGCTGGCAAAGGCACGGCGACTACTTCGGCCGATAACCGCCGCAAACCAATACCGGCAGTCGCGGATACTTTGCAAACCGCGAATCCTCAAACGAAAGTTCGCACCTAAAAAAATCGACCCGCGATCGGACTCGATCGGGCGCGCATGGTGGCAGCTCTGGCAGAGGCCGGGGACGGAATGGATTAGCGTGTGGTCGCTTCCAGAGGACATGCTGGGCCACGCTCTAAATCAAAGATCGCATCCAAGCACGCGGCGGGACTGACAAAGAATTGTGGCAGCCGGACCTGTAAGCCGAATTCTGTCTGCCGTTTCCGGCAGGACGGTCATTCCTCTGGGCCACGCATTACTGCGAGGCTCAAGCGACCTACCCGGAGGTTGTGGCGCGCCGAGCCGGCACGCACCCGGCCGAAACCGGATTCCCTCCCTATTTGGTCTTGCTCCGTGTGGGGTTTGCCCTGCCCGCCGCATTACTGCGTCGGCGGTGCGCTCTTACCGCACCTTTTCACCCTTACCTGAGCCTTGCGGCCCGGGCGGTATGTTTTCTGTGGCACTTTCCGTC
>Ga0187865_1000212_pt1 | contig 83614 bp, 72 predicted proteins | sample June2016WEW_11_1_2_FD_132989 | JGI IMG/M metagenome (GOLD analysis project Ga0187865, IMG submission 132989) | Peatland microbial communities from SPRUCE experiment site at the Marcell Experimental Forest, Minnesota, USA - June2016WEW_11_100 | ecosystem: Environmental > Terrestrial > Soil >... | reverse complement strand
GTGATGACTCCGGCGCCGACGGTCAGGCCGCCTTCCCGAATGGCAAACTTGGAACCCTTCTCCAGCGCCACCGGCACGATCAGCTCCACCCCCAGGTTCACGCTGTCCCCCGGCATCACCATCTCCACCCCCTCCGGCAGCGTGATCGTCCCCGTCACATCCATCGTCCGTACGTAAAACTGCGGCCGATACCCTGTGAAAAACGCCTTGTGCCGACCCCCCTCCTCTTTCTTCAACACGTACACCTGACTCTTGAACTTCCGGTGCGGCGTGATCGACCCCGGCTTCGCCAATACCTGCCCCCGCTCAACCTCCTCCCGCTCGATCCCCCGCAGCAACACCCCTACATTGTCCCCCGCCTGCCCCTCATCCAACGTCTTGTGAAACATCTCCACCCCGGTGCATACCGTCGCCGTCGTCTTGTCCCGCAACCCAACAATCTCAATCGGATCCCCTACCTTCACCACCCCCCGCTCAATCCGCCCCGTCACCACCGTCCCCCGCCCTTTGATCGAAAACACATCCTCGATCGGCATCATGAACGGCAGCTCCGTGTGCCGCACCGGCTCCGGGATGTATTCGTCCACCACCCGCAATAACTCCCGTATCGACGCATACTCCGGCGCCTTCGGATCCGTCGATTTGCTCTCCAACGCCTTCAACGCACTCCCCCGCACGATCGGCGTCGCCTCCCCCGGAAACCCGTATTGACTCAGTAACTCCCGCAACTCTAGCTCCACCAACTCCAATAACTCCGGATCCTCCATCATGTCCACTTTGTTCAAGTACACCACGATCGATGGCACCTCCACCTGCCGCGCCAACAACACGTGCTCCCGCGTCTGCGGCATCGGCCCGTCCGGAGCCGCTACCACCAAGATCGCCCCGTCTACCTGCGCCGCCCCCGTGATCATGTTCTTGATGTAGTCCCGGTGCCCCGGCATATCCACATGCGCATAGTGCCGCTTGTCCGTCTCATACTCTACGTGCGCTATGTTGATCGTGATCCCCCGCTCTTTCTCCTCCGGCGCATTGTCGATCGACTCAAACGGCCGATATTGCCCGTGCCCCTCCATCTGCGCTACCTTCGTGATCGCCGCCGTCAACGTCGTCTTCCCATGATCGATGTGCCCCATCGTCCCAACATTCACGTGCGGCTTCGTCCGTTGATACTTCTCCTTGGCCATGCCAGATCTCTCCTGGAGTGTGGTGCGCGGCAGAGTCGCGCGTTCTAGGCCTCCAACACGGCCTGGGCGACCTCTTGGCTTAGCGCTTGATAGTGGTCGAACTCCATCGTGAAAACACCCCGGCCCTGTGTGGCCGAACGCAACTGCGTCGCATACCCGAACATCTCGGCCAGAGGAACCATAGCATGCACAGCCTGGATCTGCCCCGGCCGCGGCTCCAACCCCTCGATGCTCGCCCGGCGCGAGGAGAGGTTAGCGACGATTTCCCCCAGGAATTCCTCCGGGGCCACGACCTCGACCTTCATCATCGGCTCCAGCAGAATCGGGGCGCCCTGCTGAACCCCCTGCTTGAAGGCCATCGAACCGGCCATCTTGAAGGCTATCTCGCTGGAGTCCACCTCGTGCCAGGAACCATCGACCAGGGATACCTTCACATCCACGACCGGGTACCCAGCCAACACGCCGCCCTCAGCCGCCTCGCGCACCCCCTTTTCCACTGCAGGGATAAACTCGCGAGGGATCGCTCCGCCCACGATCTTGTTCTCGAAGACCATGCCCGAGCCCGGCTCCCCCGGAGCCAGATCCAGGACCACATGGCCATACTGTCCATGGCCTCCGGTCTGCTTCACGTAGCGCATCTCCACCTTCGAGGCAGCGCGGGTGATCGACTCGCGGTAGGCGACCCGCGGCCGGCCCACGTTAGCCTGGACGTTGAACTCGCGCCGCATGCGATCAATGAGCACGTCCAGGTGCAATTCCCCCATGCCCGAGATGATGGTTTGACCCGTGGTCTCGTCGTTGCGGACCACAAAGGTGGGATCCTCCTCGGCCAGTTTATGCATGGCCTGGGAAAGCCGATCCTGATCGGCGGTGCTCTTGGGCTCAATGGCCACCGAGATCACCGGTTCGGGGAAGCTGATGCTTTCCAGCAGGACCGGGTCAGAGGGGGAACACAAGGTCTCTCCGGTCAAGGTATCCTTGAGGCCCAAAACGGCGGCGATGTCCCCCGCTGCCACTTCGGTTACCTCCTCGCGCCGGTCGGCGTACATTCGGATCAGCCTCCCGATTCGCTCGCGCTTGTCTTTGGTCGAATTGACCACATTCTGCCCCTGGACCATCTTCCCCGAGTAAACCCTCACGTACTGCAGCCGCCCCACGTAGGGATCGGTGACGATCTTGAAGACCAAAGCGGCCAGTGGGGCCGTCTCGTCGGCCGGCCGCGTCACCTCGGCCCCGGTCTTCGGATGCGTCCCCTTCACGGGGGGAATATCCAGCGGGGAAGGCAGGAAATCCACCACCGCATCCAGCAAGGGCTGAACTCCTTTGTTCCGCAGGGAGGAGCCGCACAACACCGGGGTAGCTCTATTGGCAATGACAGCCCGGCGCAGCGCACTCTTCAATTCCTCCGCCTCAATTTCCTTTCCCTCCAGGTACTTGAGGGTTAAGCCCTCATCGGTCTCGGCGATCTGCTCGACCATGCGGGCCCGGCGTTCGGCCGCTTCCGACTTCAAATCCGGCGGGATCTCTTCCCGCAGCGGGGCGGCACCCAGCTCATCCGGCCAGGAGATGATCTCATTGGCAACCAAGTCGACCACGCCTCGGAAGCCGCCCTCGCGCCCAATCGGCATCTGAATCGGGATCGCGTTTGCCCCCAGGCGTTCGCGGATGCTCTCGCAACTCCGCTCAAAGGAGGCGCCCATCCGATCCATCTTGTTAATGAAGCAAATCCGCGGGACCCCATAGCGATCCGCCTGGCGCCACACGGTTTCGCTTTGCGGCTCGACTCCCTGGACCGCATCAAAAACCACGACCCCACCGTCCAGCACACGCAAGGATCGCTGGACCTCGGCCGTGAAATCGATGTGTCCCGGAGTGTCAATCAGATTGATGAAGAAGCCCTTCCATTCCGCGCTGACGGCCGCAGCGACAATGGTGATGCCCCGTTCCCGCTCCTGGGCCATCCAATCGGTTACAGTTGTGCCTTCGTCGACGGACCCGAGGCGATGAGTGCGGCCGGTGTAGAAGAGCACGCGCTCGGTAGTCGTGGTCTTCCCGGCGTCAATATGAGCGATGATACCAATATTGCGGTACTTCCCCAGAGGGATCGGGCGTGACATTTGTTGCATTTCCTGTTTGGTCCTTTAGCGCGTTCCGTCGGCCGACCCCTTGGCCCCAAAGGACCTCGCCCGTCCGCCTGACGACCCACCTGGCGGGCAGCTCTACCAGCGATAATGCGCAAACGCGCGGTTGGCCTCCGCCATCTTGTGAACTTCTTCCCGGCGCTTGACGGCCGCACCCCCGTTGGTGGCCGCATCCATCAGTTCCCCCGCAAGTTTCTCGGTCATCGACTTCCCCGGCCGCGCTTTGGCCGCAACAATAATCCAGCGCATGGCCAGCGAGTTGCGACGGCCGGCCTCAACCTCAACCGGAACCTGATAGGTGGCACCGCCGACCCGTCGGGGTTTGACCTCCACCGTGGGCCCCACGTTGCGAATCGCGTCCTGAAAGACCCCCACCGGTTCCCGCTTGCTTCGTTCCTGAATGAGATCGAAGGCCCCGTAGACAACGTGCGCGGCCACGCTTTTCTTGCCGCGGCGCATTACCAGGTGGATCAGGCCCTGAACATCCCGGTTCTTGTAGCGGATGTCAGGAGGAGTTACTCGCTGGACGGCTCGTTCCCTGCGTGGCATCGTGCCCTCTGTCCTTTCCCAGCTCGCCCGAGTCCCATCGGAGCAGCTAAGCGGTGGTGCTCTTGGGTCGCTTGTTCCCGTACTTGGATCGCCCCTGGCGTCGAGCCTCCACGCCCGTCGTGTCCAAGGTGCCGCGTACAATGTGGTACCGCACTCCCGGCAGGTCCTTCACCCGCCCGCCGCGCACCAGAACCACCGAGTGCTCCTGCAACGAATGTCCTTCACCGGGAATGTAAGCCGTCACCTCGATGCCATTGGTCAGGCGCACCCGCGCGATCTTGCGCAGCGCAGAGTTCGGTTTCTTGGGAGTCATGGTGCGCACTATCGTGCAGACCCCGCGCTTCTGGGGGGCGCCCCGGGGCTGGCGAATCCGCCGCTGGTGGCGCGAGTTCAGCGTGTACAGAAGGGCTGGAGCCTTGCTCTTGGACTTCTTGCTCCGCCGCCCGTGGCGAACCAACTGATTGATGGTGGGCAACTCGAGCCTCCATTCCTGTTCCTTCCAGCGAACAGGCGCTCTGCCCCACAGTGCCCTGCCGCTGGCAGTAGAGGAGGCCATCGAAATTGCGCGATGGCCTCGCCCCACGCAGTATCAAGTATTCAATTGGGGTGGCCGCCCTATCCCTCCGGCGTCACCCTCAGACTTTGTGGAGAGCAGGGGGGGATTTTACCACGCCTGCGCAACCAGCGTCAAGCGGCCCTTGCCCGCAGACCCTTAGACTGACATCCTGCTACCGTCGTTCTGACGGCCCTTATTGGTCGTCAAGCGACAGTAGACCGAACCCGATCCGGGGCGGCCTCGCCCGCTCCTCGTCCTTTCCGAAGCGCATGATCTCACCATTGTCGCCATAGGCCTCCACAGCCAGCCCCAGGCTCTGCAACTCCTTGACCAGCACCCGGAACGAGGCCGGGATGCTCGGTTCTTCAATCTTCTCCCCCTTGACGATCGCCTCGTACGCCTTGACGCGACCCTGGACGTCGTCGGATTTGACCGTCAGCATCTCTTGCAGTGTGTAGGCCGCGCCGTACGCCTCCAGGGCCCAAACCTCCATCTCTCCGAAGCGCTGGCCGCCGAACTGGGCTTTGCCACCCAGCGGTTGCTGGGTAACGAGCGAGTAAGGCCCGGTGGAGCGCGCGTGGATCTTGTCCTCGACCAGGTGATGCAGCTTGAGCATGTACATCACGCCTACGGTAACCGGCTGGTCCAAGCGCTGCCCGGTCTTCCCGTCCCTTACGATCTGCTTGCCGAGGATCGGGGTCGGAACCCCGGTCTGCCAGGAGACTTCACCGGCCTTCTGCCGCAACTGATCCAGGTCCTGGATCTCCGCAGCCTGGCCGTGATCCTGGAGCCACAAGGTCAGCGCGACTCGGACCGCCTCGCGGTCGGCCTCCTCTTGGGCGCTGTGCGCCAGATCGCTTCCTTCAAAGACGAGCAGGCTGGCCGGATCGTAGTGCCGGTCACGCAACCATTGCTCAAGGGCGGACCGGCGGGCATAGTTCGGGTCGGTGGAAAGCAGGTCGAGGGAATAGCCCCGGCTCCCCAGCCAATCCTGGAGATACAGCCTCCGGATTTCGTCGTCATCCTCCAGGGTTTCTGTGTCGATCCCCTGCTTGGCGATCCACTCCCACGCCGAGCGGCTGGCATCCTGCCAAGCACGGTCGATTAGCCAGGCACGGGACAGTTCCGCCTCAATTTCCGCCTCATCGGCACCGTCAAAGACGGGTGAGAGCGCGCGGAACCCCAGGCGTTGCGTGGCCCACCCCAGATGAGTCTCCAGAATCTGACCGATGTTCATTCGGCCCGGGACCCCCAGCGGATTCAGGATGATGTCTACCGGGGTTCCATCCTCCAGGAAGGGCATATCTTCGACGGGAACCACCATGGAGACCACCCCCTTGTTGCCGTGGCGGCCCGCCATCTTGTCTCCCTCCGTGATCTTCCGCCGCTGCGCCACGGAGACTCGAACCATTTTATCCACGCCGGCAGGGAGGTCATGATGCTCATCGCGCGTAAAGACTTTTACATCCACCACCTTCCCGCGTTCCCCATGGGGCAACCTCAAGGAAGTGTCCTTCACATCACGGGACTTTTCCCCAAAGATCGCTCGCAACAGTTTCTCCTCGGGGGAGAGTTCCTTCTCGCCCTTGGGGGTGATTTTCCCTACCAGGATGTCGTTGGGCCCGACCTCCGCCCCGATCCGCACAATGCCGTGCTCGTCCAGATCCTTAAGGGCCTCCTCGCCCACATTGGGGATGTCGTAGGTGATCTCCTCCGGCCCGAGCTTAGTGTCCCGCGATTCCACCTCGTGCTTTTCAATGTGGACCGAGGTGAATTTGTCCTCTTGAACCAGACGCTCTGAAATCAAGATGGCGTCCTCGTAGTTGCCTCCCTCCCAGGAGAGGAAGGCGACGACCACATTCTGGCCCAAGGCGAGCTCGCCCAGTTCCGTCGACGAGGAATCGGCAATCACGTCCCCGGGCTTCAGCCTTTGCCCTTTCACGACGGCGGGCCTCTGATCGATGCAGGTGCTCTGGTTGGAACGCTGGTACTTGCGCAGATGCACCACCTTCTTCCTGGTGCCGCTCTGCACCGTGACCTGGTCACTCGTCACCGAAACGATTTGGCCTTCCGTGTCGGAAAGAATGACTTGGCCCGAATCCAGCGCCGCCTGAGGCTCCAACCCCGTGGCGACCAAGGGGACCTCCGGCCGGATGAGGGGGACCGCCTGGGCCTGCATGTTCGAGCCCATGAGGGCCCGGTTGGCATCGTCGTGCTCCAGGAAGGGGATCAGGCCGGCGCTAATGCCCACGATCTGGCGCGGGGCCACATCCATGTAGTCGACTTGCTCGGGCGAGGCAAACAGGAAGCGCGAGTGATAGCGACAGGAAACCCGCTGGCGGATGAACTCGTGATGATCGGTCAGCGGGGCATTCGCCTGCGCGATCAGGTACTTGTCTTCGGTATCGGCCGTCAGATACATGACCTCGCCAGACACGAAGGGGACGACCGGGATCTCGCGCCCCAGCCCGGCCAGCCGTTTGGCCAGTTCTGCCGTGATTTCCTCTCCGTTTTGGCCGATCACCTTGTCGCCGGATCCATCCAGGACGTCCTCCCGCAGATGCCTTCCCAGCAGGCGGGCGTCTCCCGCCGGATAGGAACGGTAGACTCTACGGTACGGCGTCTCGATGAATCCGAAGGGGTTCACCTTCGCATAAGACGCTAGGCGGCCAATCAACCCAATGTTCGGTCCCTCGGGCGTTTCAATCGGACAGATGCGACCATAGTGAGAATGGTGCACGTCGCGGACGTCGAATCCGGCTCGCTCTCGCCGCAACCCGCCGGGTCCGAGAGCGGAAAGAGTACGCTTGTGCCGCAGCTCCGCCAGTGGGTTGGTCTGGTCCATGAATTGCGAGAGCTGGCTCGACCCGAAGAATTCTCGCACCGCGGCCACAATCGGCCGAATATTGATCAGGTTCATTGGCGAGATCGATTCCTGATCGCGGATCGACATGCGCTCCCGCACCACGCGTTCGGTTCGCCGCAGGCCAATGCGCATCTTGTTTTGAATCAGTTCCCCCACCGTCTTCACCCGACGGTTGCCCAGGTGATCAATGTCGTCGGGTTGTTCCATCCCGTTGTCGATGAGGATCAGGCGGTCGATCAGCTTGACGATGTCCCACGCGGTCACCGTGCGATGGGCCAATGGGACGCGGGCATGCAAGTCCAGCTTCTGATTGAGTTTATATCGACCGACCCGCTCCAGATCGTATCTTCGCTGGTCAAAGAGCTGCTCCTGCAAGTACTGGCGCGCGTTGTCCAGCGTGGAGGGATCGCCCGGACGCATGCGTTTGTAGAACTCAATCAGCGCTTCCTGACCGATCGATCGATGTTCATGATGCTCGTACTCGGGTTCCTGCCGCAGGGTGTTCGCAATGAAGAGCCGATCCGGATTGGAGTCGGATTCTTGGAAAAGGGCAATGATCTCAGCGTCACTTCCCTCGTGCAGCGGCGACTCAGAGAGACCATCCGGGACTGTCGCCAGCGCCCGCAGAAGCATGGTGACCGGCACCGTTCGCTTGCGGTTGAAGCGCAGCGTCAGGTAGTCACTCTTGCGGGTTTCGAACTCCATCCAGGCCCCGCGATCCGGGATCAACTTGGCGGAAGCCAAGCGGCGGCCCGTCGCACGGTCCTCGTCCGCCTCGAAGTACACGCCGGGAGATCGGATCAACTGGGAAACCACGACCCGTTCGCTGCCGTTAATGATGAAGGTGCCCTTCTCCGTCATCAAGGGCATGTCGCCGATGAAGATATCCTGTTTGATCGGCTCGGGAACCTCGGAGCCGATGAGCAAAACCGAAACGTAGAGCGGGGCGGCGAAGGTGATGTCGCGTTCCAGGCACTCTTCGATGTTGTACTTGGGCTCCTCAAACCAGTACTTCAAACCCCACTCTTTGGCCTCCGGGCTGTTGCCGGGGAAATAGAGCCGCATCCCCTTGTTGAAGGATTCGATCGGGGAAATCTCATCAAAGAGCTCGGCCAAACCCTCCGTCTTGAACCAGGCAAACGAGTCGAGCTGCACCTCGATCAGGTTGGGAAGGGGGTAAACATCGGGGATCCGAGCGTAGGACTTCCGCTCCCAAGGGGTCATACGACTCTCCTAAGACGAACAACACGCAATAAACCGCTTCTCTCCCCCCCGCCAGAAGGGAGGCGCAGGCGACAAAGAAGCAGTCGTTCTTTTGATGGGCGAACGGGCATTGTAGGCCATTTTCGGGCGGAAGTCAAGCAAAAGCCCGCGGCTCACCGGCGCGGACGCCGATCCGGTGGCCTCTTCTCCGCCCGCGGAAAAAGAAACGGCCTGGAGTGGGGTTAGGCGGAAACATAAAGCTGGGTCACCGTCTTGCGAGAAACTTCACGCGGTGACCCAGGATCAGCCTACCCCGCTGTGCCGTGTGCAGCTAGGTTTTGAACCTGCATTCGCAGGTGGGAGCCCGTCCTCGGGTTCGGCCTTGGCAACCGCCTATCGCTTCCCCCTTGTGAACCGAGCACCCTTGTCTTGAGTGTTGGCTCAAAACGTTAATGCGGCATCACGCACACAGCAGGGTTGTCCGTCCTTATACCACGGTCGGCGTGCCCCTGCAAATCAGGAGGGCGCCACAACACGGATGTGCAGTTCCTTGAGTTGCTGCGGCTCGGCCGCTGAGGGCGCACCAGCCATCACGTCCATCGCCTGCTGATTTTTCGGGAAAGCGATCACTTCGCGAATATTGGGCTCGTCGGCCAGGACCATCACCAAGCGGTCAATGCCTGGGGCGATCCCGCCGTGGGGAGGCGTCCCGTACTCAAACGCCTCAAGCATGTGCCCAAATCGCTCCTGAGCGACCTGCGGATCCAGCCCAATTAACTGGAAGACTTTCTCCTGCAAGCGGCGATCGTGGATGCGAATGGAGCCTCCCCCCACCTCGTAATTGTTGAGCACCAGGTCATATTGCTGGCCCCGAGCCTTGGCGGGGTCGGTGTCCAGGAGGGCCAGGTCCTCCGGATGAGGCGAAGTGAAAAGGTGGTGGCTCGGATCCCAACGTTTCTCCTCGCTGTTCCACACCACGAAGGGGAAATCGACGACCCAGCAAAAGGCCAGGACATTGGGGTCGCACAGTCCCAGCCGCTCCCCGAGCATCACTCGCAATCGCCCGAGCGATTCGTAGACGATGGCGGGCACGTCTGCCACAAAGAGCAACAGGTCTCCGGATTGACCTTCCAGGCAGTCGATAATGGCTTGCTGTCTCTGCGGAGCAAGATGCTTCGCGAACGAGGAATGAACCTCTCCAGAGGCAGGGAGGGCCAGGTAGGCCAAGCCCTTGGCTCCAAAGGGCCGCACGAACTCCGCCAGCTCATCGACTTGGGCGCGACTGTATTCGCCCAATCCGCGGGCGTTGATGCCGCGCACATGGCCGCCCGCCGCGACTGCCTCCTCGAACACCTTGAACCCGCACCCCCGGCCTAGGTCGGTCAGGTCCTTCAGCTCCATTCCGAACCGCAGATCGGGGTTGTCCTTGCCGAAACGGGCCATGGCTTCGGCGTAGGTCAGGCGAGGCCAGGGGCTGGCCAGAAGCCGTTTGTGGGGCACTACTTCAGCTACCAGGCGCGTGAACAGCTCCTCGGTCAAGCCCATGATGTCCTCTTTCTCGACAAAGGACATCTCCAGGTCCAACTGGGTAAACTCCGGTTGGCGGTCGCCGCGCTGATCCTCGTCGCGGAAGCAGCGGGCAATTTGAAAGTATTTCTCCATCCCGGCCACCATGAGCAATTGCTTGAGTTGTTGCGGGCTTTGGGGAAGGGCATAGAACTCCCCCGGATGGACGCGCGAGGGGACCAAGTAGTCCCGAGCTCCTTCCGGGGTGGTCTTAAAGAGGATGGGAGTCTCTACTTCCAAGAATCCCCGCGCGTCAAGGTAATCCCGGATGAATTTGATCACGCGGTGCCGCAGAATCAGGTTCCGAACCATGTGCTCCCGTCGCAGATCCAGGTAGCGGTACTTGAGCCGCACATTCTCCTCCACCGGGCTTTCCTCGCTCAGCACGAATGGAGGGGTCCGGGCCGGGTTAAGGATGCGGACCTCTTGCAACTCAACCTCGACTTCGCCGGTTGCTAGGTTCGGATTCTCCATCCCCTGCGGACGGGCGCGCACCGTCCCCCGGACTTGAAGCACGAACTCGTTGCGGACCTCCATGGCAACCTGGTGGGCCTGCGGCGAAACGTCGGGATGCGCCGTGACCTGCACGATTCCCCAGCGATCTCGCAAGTCGATGAAGATCACCCCGCCGTGATCTCGCCGGCGATGAACCCAACCGGCCAACGTGACCTCCTGGCCGATATGTTGGCGGCGCAGCTCACCACAGGTGTGGGACTTGAGCATGTGTCCTCCCAGGCTGAGACGTCGGGCACTCCAGTTCGCCCGCCAGGTGCCTACCTCGCCCTGCAATCCGCGCGGCGGCCCGCCTAATCAAGGGCCTCCGAGCGACTTCTCCAGTTCAATCTCGTCCCGCAACGCTATCCCGTTCGATCCCACGAGCGGGATTTGCGGCTTTTTCTGGCGAGCTCGGTTGACGGCGCCAGGGCTTAGCCCTCGCAAGACGAACCCCCTTCTCTGATAAAACCGCAACGACGAAAGATTGCCATTCGTGGTGGTCACTCGCAGGGAATTGCAATGGCATGCCCGGGCCTGCTCAGCCACCGCAACCAGCAGGGCCGTTCCGATCCCCTGGTTGGGCTGCAGGCTATCGAGGGAGAGGATCTCACACACCGGCGCATAGACCCGGTAGGTTGCCAAGCCCGCCCGCACCCTTCCCCGCCAGACAATCATTGCCTGCAAGTCACGCAACGCAAAGATTTCATCATGGACGACCAATTCCGGGCCGCCCCAGCGCTCCTGCCATAGCTTTTCGGTCCAGATCCGGTCCCCTTCGTCCAGGGCCCGCACCTCGAGACCGGGCTTGGCTTTTTCATGCGGTCGGGGGGCGCTCACCTGAGTAGGAACCTGTGGGTAGAAACCTGGGTCAATGCAACCGCTGCAGAACGATCGAGGGACCTTCCTTAGGCTGTCCCGAAGGGAAGTGCCCCATGGCGACCTGCTTGGCGCCTGTGCGCGGGATTATAACAAAGGCTCATCGGCCAGCGGGCGCCTCTTCCTTCAGGCCGACCATCGGAGTGTCTCGCACCGGGGGCGTCCCCTTTTCAACCCCTGGCCAGAGAGGGCGTGGGATTCACCGTACGGAGCCAATCGGAGAGCAACCCAAAGGCGGTGGTGGCTGGGCTAGGATCATGCTCGGTAACGGTCAGTCCAGCCAAGGTATCCATGCGCAGGTGCAATGAGGACGAGGTGCCGGCAACCGAAGCCAGAGGATCCGACAGGGGAACCTGCTCGGGACGGACGGAGGCACGGAACCCATGCGGGCCGACCTCGGCCGAGCATACCAGCTTGTAGGGCCGCCCCTCAGCACGAGCCCGGCGCACCTCGTCCCCCGAGAGGTCACGGATTCCACGGCGCGCGACCTGAGAGGGGAGCAGATCTTGCCCCATGAGAACCTTCGCCAGAACCGAAACCTTGAAGGCGGCATCCCACCCGTCAATATCCGCTGCAGGATCTGCCTCGGCGATCCCCCGCTCCTGGGCCTCGCGAACCGCCTGCTCTAGAGACTTCCCGTTCTCCATCTCGGTCAGAATGAAATTGGTGGTCGAGTTCAAGATCCCGCGAAACGCCAGCAACTGAGTTGCCGGCAGGGTCTCGCGGAAGAGGGAAAAGACCGGGGCCCCATCCAGCACGGTGGATTCAAAAAGAAAGCGCCGGCCCCTGCGCTGGGCCAGTTCCGTCAATCTCCTGAAGCCAAACACGACCGCACCCTTGTTGGACGTGACAGCATCCAGGCCCAACTGCAGGGCGGTTTCAAGATAGGAAAGGGCAGGCTCCCCTGTGGTTGGACTGAGGGGCGTAGTCTCGAGCACGAGCTGGGCTTGGCTCTCCCGAAGGGCCTCTCCGAAGGTCTTTCCATAGGCCTGCTCGCCCAAGCTTTCCAGGGAGGCACCGGCCTCGGAGAGGCTTAGCGCTCGAGACAGGTTGATTCCGGAGGGGTTGAAAACGCTTCCGTGCCGGGCCGTGAAGACCGCCACAACGCACCCCTCCACCTGATACACGGACCGCAGCACATCTTGCTTCGCCAGGATCAGTCGAGCGAAGGCCCGGCCGACGTTACCAAACCCGACGAGCGCCAGTTTCGAAGTCGCCATGATGGACCTCCCCGCCCGCCGTCTCCCTCCTACTGCCGATCGGGGGTAAACTCAGGCACCTGAGATTGCTCCCCGATCCCGGGCTGACCTCCATGAGTGACCAGATCGAGTGCGTCGCAGTGGTGTATGGGCTTCTAGAGGGCGATATCTGTCGTTCCCTTCTGGAAGGTAATGGGATCCCGGTGATGCTCAGCAGTGAGGCGGCGAGCAGCTCCTACCGGGTCAACGTCGGCACGTTCGGGCGGATCGAGGTGTACGTCCCGGCCTCTCGCGGCAAGGAAGCCAGGGAGATTCTGGCCGAGGGATTTCGCTCTCCGGGTCCGTCCTCTTCTGCGTCTTCAGATGAAGAACCCTCCCCCTCGGCCGACCCTTGAAGGTTCAAGGAAACGCAACGGTCAGCCACTCCAATCCATTCACCTGGATCCCGTTCACCCACACCTCAAAGTGCATGTTCGCCCCGGTGACCCGGCCCGTGGCCCCCGCTTTTCCGATCACCTGTCCTACCTCGACCACGTCTCCCACCTTCACGTCAATCTCTGATAGATGGCAGTAGCGCGTGTACACGCCCCAGCCGTGATCGATCATCGCGGCGTTGCCACAAATCGGCAGCGGCCCGGCAAAGACCACCTTCCCCGGAGCCGCGGCATGGACCGGCTCCCTCATTTGTACGGCAAAGTCCACCCCCGAGTGGATGCTCGGGCTAGTCCCATTGAAGATGCGGCGGGCGCCAAAGGGGGCGGTGACCAGATGCGAACTGACCGGGTACTGAAAGAGCCCGTCCCAGTAGCGCTGTGGTGTGAAAGGGGCCGCCACTTCAGCCATCTCCTGGGACTCCTCCGAGTTGATCTCGGAATCCAGAAGGGTCGGATTCACATTTAGGCTCTCTGTCACAAAATTGCCGGCAATCAAGAGCAGATCCTGGGCAAAACCGCCTAGAGGCTTTCCCTGCGCGGTCACTTGAATCTGAAGGGGATCCGACCCCGTATTGGCGTCGGCAGAGATCCCCTGCAGAGCGATCCATTGCCCCTGAAACTGGACGAAATGCAGGATCGAAGATCCGAGTGAACCCTCCAGCGTAGACCCCTGAGCAAGCTGAACATAAATCTCCTCGGTCGACCCTTGGACGAGCGGGAGATCGCGGAGGCGGACGTTCTCGATCGGCCAGGGCCAGCTCCGCAGAGGCTGGCTTCCCCCCAGCGCGACGAGTTGCTGGCCTGAGAACTGGAGGGCCGGAGAGGCTAGGCCATTGGTGATCATCAGGGACCAGGGGGAGACCCCTTGGCTGGCCGCGGCGGCCAGAAGCGGGGTCCCCTGGTTCAACTCAAAGGTCCATCCGTTGAGCGCCGGCAGAGACTGAGGGGAGGTCTCCGCCGAACCCTGGGGAACCGTGATCACCAAGGTTTCCCCCGCGTAGATTCGATCGGGGTTGGCCACATGGTTGAGCGTAAGCAGAGCCTGGCGAGAAACCTGGTAGTCCCTCGAGAGGATATCGAGATTCTCTCCCAGCCCAACCGAGGCCGTCGACAGCACTCCGGTGACCCCCTCCAGCCCCGGGATCACCAATTCCTGCCCCGGCTGGATGATCGAATTCGTTGTGAGACCGTTGGCGGCCAGCAGCTCGCTGAGAGTCACACCAAAAGTCCGGGCGATCAGGCTTAGGTTGTCACCTGGCTGGACTATATATACCGGCCCCTGCGATTGCGCAGCGGCCGGCTTCCCCCAAAGCAGGGCGACCAAGACCAGAAGGCTAACCCATCTCAAGGATCGCATGGAGTTCCAGAGGCTCACCTTCATTGGCTCTGCCAATCGCCCCTTGCTCCAGTTCCAGCACATACTGCGCGGCTCGGAGAGGAGCATAGAAGGGCCTCCACGGCCTGGCAACCTTGCGGCTCACCACGATGCCTTGGCGGTCGAGCCAAAAGACAGCAATAGGAAAGAACACGAAGAACATGTGAATCGTTGCGTCCCAGCGGCTCTCGCCGCCCAGAATCAGCAGAGCCCCCTCGCCCGGGCTCAAACTGCGCCGGAACATCAATCCTCGAAGGCGCGAAAGGAAGCTGCGGCAGATACGAACCCGTGAGCCAAGGACCTCGCCGTTGGACCGGACTCGTACTTGACACCATCCCGTGAGGTCCCGGGAGAATTCAGGTTCACCGCCGACGGGTCGCATCTAGGAGCCTTGCGGGGGCTGGCCCGCGTGGCGGGCCTTTAGAACTCGCTCGACGCTGCCCAGCAACTCCTTGGGAGTGAAGGGCTTGGTCAGATAGTCATCCACATGGGCGATCTGCAGGCCGAGAACGCGATCGACCTCCTGGGCTCGGGCCGTGACCACGATCACCGGTACGTCGGAGAGGGTGGGATCCTCGCGCAGGCGATGATAGACTTCCCACCCATCCACGTCCGGCATCATCAGGTCAAGAAGAATGAGGTCCGGCTTTTGTGCCTGAACCAGGATCAGGCCCTCCTGGCCCCCAGCCGCCCCGACGATCTGGAAGCCCTGAGGGGCCAGGATCAAGCGGATCAGATCGACGATCTCGCTGTCATCTTCGATGCAGACAATGCGTGAGGCGGGCATTCCGACCCTGAGGACGAGCTACAACACGTTAGCCCATTCTGGGCTCGGGCCAGTGTACCACCAGGCCTCCGATTTGAAAACTCAATGCGGGCCCTGTGCAACTTGCTCCCCGGCTTTCTGGGCCAAGTGCGGCCCCTCGAGCCAGGCTTGAACCGGCGCTTGATCTCCGAGGCACATGGCCATCCCGCCGACTGGCTCGGCGTGGTCGCCAACGCGACCGATCCCCGCGATGACCTTCCACTAAGACCCCCAAAGATGGGCGAACCCTGAGCCCCTAGCGGCAACGCGGCCATCACTGAAAGCCACATAGCCCCTGCCGAAATGCACTTTGCAACGATCCCCCAGTCCCGCACGATGACCCTCTGCCAAGCCGAGGGCCTCCCGCCGGAACTCGGCCAACGCGGAAACGGCAAGCTTCTTCCCTGCTTCCCAGAAGCGGGCTCCTATTCGGGACATGCTCGATCTCGGCCCCGGGCATCTGCCTTGGCCTACCCCGTCTTTCGCGGTGGATACCGATGGAATCTTTCCTCCGGGTGGCTGTGACACCGGGGCGGTCCTGCTATACTACCGATCGCCATGCGACCCATCTCGTCACCTCAGACCGATCCCTTCCGGGCGCGGGGCTGGCTAGCTGCGATTTTCCTTCTCCTGACCGCCTGCAGCCCGCAGGGCGCCGCGGCGGTGCTGAGCACACCGACGGCCGCAACAAACCCGGCCGTCTCTCCAGCCCTGCAGACCCCACAAGAGACCGCTCAACCCCCCTCGGTTCTGCGCTTATGGTTGCCCGCCTCGATGCGGCCAGACGCTTCCAGCCCTGGCGGAATCCTTTTGGCCGATCGGATTGCCGCCTTTGAGGCGGCCCACCCCGGGCTGCATGTCGACGTTCGCATCAAGGCCGAGAGTGGCCCGGGAGGGTTGAGGGAGATGCTGGGCCTGACGGCCCTGGCGGCACCAGGGGCCCTGCCGGATGTCGTCGCCCTTGACCAATCGGACTTGCAAGCGGCATCCCTCAAGCATTTGGTCGTTCCGCTGGATGGATCGACTCTGGCCATCCCCGCCCAACCCACCTGGGCGATGTTTGCCCGATCGCTGTCCCTGATTAACGGCACCTTCGTCGGCCTGCCTTTTGCTGGAGACTGCGAGATTCTTGTCCAGACCCAACCGACGACCACTTCCCCTATCCTTTGGACTGATCTGCTCGGGTGGCACCGAAACCTCTACGTCCCCCTGGCCGACCCAAAAGCCATCTTTCTCTTATCCGATTACTTGGCCGCCGGCGGCAGGCTGCCGGGGGGACTGAGTGAGGTCTCCCTGAGCGCGCCAGCGCTGACCTCCAGCCTGGCGTGGCTGCTCGATCTGAGCCACTCCGGAGTCCTTTCCGCTGAGAGCTTGCAGATCGCCTCCTTCAATCAGGCCTTGGGTATCCTGGAGACAGGCGGTCAAGGCGCGATCGCCAGCTACTCCGGGTATGCGACGGCGACTCGCACTCGAGGCGACCTTTCAGGAAGCCTGCCCCCAACCCCCGAGGGACAATCATTCACTCTGGTGACCGGCTGGTCCTGGGCCATGGCCACCTCCGATCCCCAGCGCCAGCAGCTTGCCATTGAACTGATCGGATGGTTGAGTGACCCTGAGTTCCTTGGCAACTGGACGCGGGCCCAGGGGGTATTGCCGGCGCGTCTGGACGCCCTTTCCTGGTGGCCAACGGACGCCCAGACCCAACTAGCACGGGCCTGCCTGAGCGCCGGGGTCCTCTATCCCTCCGACGAAATCCTTACGACGTTTGCTCCGGTTTTCAGCCAAGCGGCCCAGTCCGTCGTGACGCGGCGGGAAGACCCAAGCCAAGCCGCGGCGGCCGCCGTCAACTCGCTCCGACCATGAGTCCCGAGTCTCCCCGCTGGACGCATCATCGCGAATCCTTGCAGCAACTGCTGGCGACCTCACTGGGCTTGGCAGACCCCCGTCCGTTGGTCCGCGCACATCTCGCGCTGACGGGGGACCTCCTGAAGGTGGGTGGCCGGATTTTCCCTTTGAGTCCGGAGTCGAGAATCGTCGCCCTCTCCCTGGGCAAGGCTGCTCCTGCCATGGCGCAGGCCGCATCGTCGGCCCTGGGCCCGGCGTTGCATCAGGGACTGCTGATCGCGCCGGAAGTCCCCCCTGGGTTGCCGGCCCGATTCCATGCAATTCGAGGCGGTCATCCCCTGCCGGACGAGGGAAGCTTGAGGGGGGGTGAGGCCGCCGAAGAGTTGGTCCGTGGGCTGGAGTCCCAAGACCTTCTCCTGGCCCTCGTCTCGGGAGGCGGCTCTGCCTGCATGGAAATCCCCGTCCCAGGAATCGATCTGGAGACCCTGCGCGAGGTCAACCGAACCCTGATCCTGAGTGGCGCCGGGATCGAAGAGATCAACCTGATTCGGTCGGCCCTCTCCTGTTTGAAGCGAGGAGGACTGGCGCGCAGGGCCGTGCCAGCGCAAACCATCGGACTTGTCCTATCCGATGTGACCGGAGATCGACTCGAGTTAGTCGCCTCGGGTCCGACCGTCGAGGCCTCCCTGCTCCCCGCGGAGGTACGCCAGATCGCCAGACGGCATCACCTGGAGGGGCTGCTGCCTGCTTCCGTGTTCGAGTCTCTGGAGGCGGCCCCTGCCTTCCCGGCCATCAGGCCGGAACCCTACAACCTGGTCATTGGCTCCAACGCGTGGCTGGCGGGCTCCGTGGCCCGGGCCACGATTGGCATGGGTTTTGAGGCGCGCGTTGTGGCAACCGATATCACCGGGGAAGCGCGCGCGGTTGGGGAGCGCATTGCCTCGACTCTGCGCCGGATGCGTTCAGCCCCTCTGCCAAATCCACTGGCCCTGATCTACGGCGGAGAGACCACGGTGCAGGTTCGCGGGGCGGGCCACGGCGGCCGGAACCAAGAATTGGCCCTGTCGGCCGCCATCCACCTGGAGGGAGTGGAGAGAACGGCGCTGATGGCCTTTGGCACGGACGGAGTGGACGGCAACAGCGACGCGGCCGGGGCGGTGGTTGAGGAAGACACCTGCCAGCGCGCAAGCCGTCTGGGGTGGTCCCCCAGGGACGCCCTTGAGCAGAACGACTCGCACGGACTCTTTCACCGCCTGGGAGACTGCCTGCACACCGGCCCGACCGGGACGAACCTGAACGACCTCATCATCGCCCTTCTCTTTCCCTGAGGGGCCTGAACTCTCCAAGGTATAATCCGGCGCTCGTTTTGCTCGCTGGTCTGCGCACCGGACGGGGCACGGTCGCGAGATCCTCGATCCGGCGCCACAGCGGGGCGGACAAGCCAGAGGCGGACCATGATTCACTTCGGAACAGATGGTTGGCGTGCTGTTATCTCAGACACCTTCACCTTTCACAATTTGCGGCTGGTTTCCCAAGCCATCGCGGATGCGGTCCGATCTCCCGATTGGCACACCCTTCAGGAGCGGGTGCCCGCTCCCGACCCGCGCTGCATGGTGGTCGGGTTCGATACCCGCTTCCTCTCCGACCGATACGCGGTGGAGGTAGCCCGGGTCCTGGCCGCCAATGGGTTTACGGCCTACCTAGCCCACGCCGATGCCCCGACCCCGGCGATTTCTTATGCGGTGAAAGAGCGCGGGGCTATCGCGGGAGTAATGGTCACCGCCTCGCACAACGCCCCGCGCTATAACGGGGTCAAACTTAAGGCCGCCTACGCGGGCTCGGCTTTGCCCGAGCAATGCCATCGGGTCGAGGTATACCTGAGTGACAACGAAGCGCGCGGCCGCGGCCCGAACCTCATGGAGTACGACCTGGCGATCGCCCAGAATCTGATTCGTCGGTTCAACCCTACTCCGGCCTATCACGAGCACTTGCGAAAGCTGATCAACCTCGATCTTATCGCCAGCCGCCCCCCGCGGGTCATTGTGGACTCAATGTACGGTTCGGGCCGCGGCCAGATCAAAGGTCTCCTACAGGGCACAGGTTGCGAAGTGTTCGAAATCCGCGGCGAAATGAACCCGGGGTTTGGCGGCGTTCATCCCGAACCAATTGCCCGCTACCTCGGCCCTCTAGCGGGGGCAATCGCTGCAGGGCAGGGAGAGTTGGGCGTCGCCACCGACGGGGATGCCGACCGGACCGGCGCCATGGACGGGCGGGGGCAGTTCGTCGATCCGCACCGGGTCATGGCCTTGGCGTTGCGTTACTTCGTTGAGAAACGCGGCTGGACAGGCCAAGTGATCAAGACGGTCTCGACAACCCTGATGATCGATCGCCTGTGCCGAAAATACGGGCTGGAGTTGCACGAGACCCCGGTCGGCTTCAACCACATTGCCGACTACATGCTGCGCGGGGACGTCCTAATTGGCGGGGAGGAATCGGGAGGCATCAGCTTCCGCGGACATATCCCCGAAGGTGATGGGGTCCTCATGGGGCTGTTGTTAGTTGAAATGGTAGCCGCCTACGGCGTGCCGCTCGAGGATCTGGTGCAGGACCTTCTCTCCACCGTCGGGCCGGCCCGCTACGAACGGAGGGATCTCCGCCTCTCCCGCCCGGTGTCCAAGACGGCATTGGCCAAGCAACTCTCCGAGAACCCGCCGCAACTGCTGGGCGGGGTGAAGGTCGACCGAATCAGTCTGCTAGACGGGGTCAAGTACCTTCTCGAGGATGACTCGTGGCTGCTCATCCGGCCCTCAGGCACTGAACCCCTGCTCCGGGTTTATGCCGAGGCGGGCGACGAAAAGCACCTTTCGGCCCTGGTCCACTTTGGTGAGACCATCGCTCAGGAGGCGCTCTAACTCCGCCCAACATTCATGGAGGCGCGTGTGGACTTCTTCGACCTCGTACGAGACCGTCGCTCGGTCCGAGCCTACCAGCGGACTCCGGTCGAGCCTGAGCAACTGGAGAAGGTCCTAGAGGCGGCCAATCAGGCCCCCTCAGCCGGCAACCTTCAGGCATACCAAATTTACCTGGCCAGGAGCGATACCACCCGCGCCTTGCTTGCGCAGGCGGCCGGAGGCCAGGGATTCCTGACCCAAGCACCCGTGGTCTTGGTCTTCTGCGCCGATCCCGGGCTTTCCACGCCGCGATATGGCAGGCGCGGGGCCGAACTGTACTGCCTCCAGGACGCGACCATCGCTTGCTCTCTTGCGATGCTTGCGGCCACTGCGCTCGGCCTGGGCACCGTCTGGGTTGGGGCGTTCGATCCCAACGCCGTGCGCTCCGCGATTCAGGCACCCGCAGAGGTCACGCCCGTGGCCATTTTGCCTCTCGGCCATCCGGGGGAGACTCCCCGCCACCCTGCCAGGAGGCCCTTCCACGAACTGGTGCACGAAGTTAGCTAGGGTACCCTCTTCTCCCTCTAAGGGTTAGGCCCCCCGCGCCGGGAAGACGCCGGCCAGGCAGTTTCGGGGGCCAAGCAAGCGAAGGCGACCCGTGAAATCTCAGCGATCAGATCCTGGGCGGCCGCATAGTCCACCCATTGAACGTGGCTGGACAAGACCACAATCACGTAGCTCGTGCCCTGCCACTGGACCAAGCCCGTGTCGGCGACGACCCCGAGGCCCGCTTGGAAGGTGGTCCCGGTCTTGTGAGCGAGCAGGTCCTGCGGCCCCGGAGGCAGGCCCGCCCCCAGCCGGGTCTGCTTGCTCGGAGTCGGGGTGCGCATTAGGGCGAGAAGGTAGTCGGTTCCCGCCTCGGACAAAAGATCCCCGCTTGCCAAGCGCTCCAGGATCAGCCCGAGATCCCTGGCCGTGGAACGGCGCGGGACCACGCTGGTCTCAGCCGCACCCCAGGATTGCACCTCGCGGTTCAGGTCGATTCTCTTCTGGTCCATGAGGAAGTCAGTCAGGCTGGCCGTCGCATCCTCCTCGGAAACCACGATCATAGCGCGCATGAGTTGTTCGAAGGAACGCTGGTGAGGAATTGGGCCGCTGGTCCATTTGACCTCGGGGTGGGCCTCAAACCAGCGCAAGAAGGCGATGGCGATGGCGACTTTGATGGTCGAGGCAGGATGCATCGGCTGGTCGGCGTTGATGCTCACCACCGTACCGCCCCTCAGATCATGGAGGTACACCGCCCATTCCCCCGATGGCGCGCCGGAGACTAGGCGTTGTAAGCTACTTTTCAGGCCCGCGGGACCTCCACAGACGGTATCCAGAGCCGAGGGGGAGGACAGCTTCAGCACTCCTGGCGTGGCTTCTGGCCCGGCTTTTGCTGGACTGACCTCCGCGGTCGGCCGATTCGCTGTCTCCGCCCCCGCGGAGGAAGGGGAGGCGCGGAAAAGAGGCGTTGTGGGCAAGGGGGCCACCCTGCCCTCCCCTGGACCCAGGCAAGCCGCCAACATCAAGACGACAAGTGCCACACCCGGCGAGACCTTCATCGAGACCTTCGATCGAGCGGCTGGCCTCGGCATGAGGCAGGAGCGCGAGGCGGCTTGTTCGGGAGGAGGATCCCGAGGCGAAGCGTTGCCTCTACAGGGGCTTGGTCCGGGACCAGACCCGGGCGGCTGTCGCGGGCCCGCCCAACCTTCTCTTTCACCGTTTTCCTCCCTGGTCCGGCTGCGTGGCAGACCGAGGCGATAACCCACCCTGCCTCCCGTTGGGGAAAAAGGGAACAGCTGCGCTGGAAGTCAATCCCTTTCCAGGGTTTCTTCTCCGCCGCACCTCGCAGCCATCCGAGCTCAGCCTGGAGTGCCGGGGCCGGTACGCAACCCTTGTCCGCTCCCTCCGAGGCCAGCCCCAAGGGGACCCTTGCCGGGGGCCGGGGGCCGGGGGCCTGGGCCCAATGGCTCAGGCGCCCCCGGTCTGGCCGTGGGCAGATGCCACTTGCCAGGCCATCCGCAGGAATCTTTGCGGAAGAGATTCTCGCATCCCCTGGAAGGGCCTTTCGCCCGGGATCCCGCAAACAGAGGAGGGAACAGTACCTCTTCCCACCCGACGAAGTCCTCGGGGTCGGCCCGTGACCCAACCTAGGAGAGATAAATCCGTTTCGGGTCCAGTTCTTCACGGAGAATGAGAAGCTCTTCGTCCGTAACCCGGTCGGTGGTGGTCAGGCGCGAAGAGATCTTGAGAGGCCAGCCGGTGTTGGCAACAGCCTGCTCTGCTGTGCAACCGGGGTGAATCGCCGTGAGGATGAGCTCCCCGCTTTCGTCCGGCTCCATCACGCCGAGATCGGTCACCACGGCCAAGGGGCCGCCGCCCCGAACCCCGGTGGACTTCCTCTCTTGCCGTCCTCCCAGGAAGCCAGCGGAAGTGATGAAGTCCACTTTGGGGGGAAAACGGCGCTTCTCGTGGGGGGTGATGAAGTAGCAACGGTCGGCCCAGGCGGCGATCTCCGCGGCCCCTCCCGACCCGGGCAGGCGAACTTTCGGATGCCGATAATCGCCGATGACGGTGGCATTGACATTGCCATAGCGGTCGATCTGAGCACCCCCCATGAAGCCTACGTTAACCAAGCCCCTCTGCAGATAGAAGGCAAAGAGTTCGTAGAAGCTGCAGATCGAGGTTGCGCCGCTGACCAGCGTGGGGTCGCCGATCGAGAGGGGCAGACGGGCAGGCTGGGCCCCGATCACACCAGCCTCATAAATCATGACCAGGTTCGGAGCCCGCGTACGGCGCGCGAGGTTGCAGGCCAGGTTGGGCAAACCGACGCCCACCATCACGACGTCCCCGTCCCGGAGAAGTCGAGCGGCGTTCACGGTCATCAGTTCGGAAGGCGTGTAGTCGTTCATAATGTTTCCTCGGCCGCGGGCCGCCTGACCCAAATAGGGAGAACAGCGGCCACAAGGGCTCGAGCCGGGCGGCCCCGCTCCCTTTTCACCGCTCGCGCCCGCCCCGCCTCAGGCGCCGAAAGGGACAGGCGGTTGTGCCACGTCTGGAAAGCGTCCCTGCTCTCGCCACACGCCGACGAGCACCCAGCCGAAGGCTCCGCCATGCCGGAGCGAGAGCAGGACCTCGGGCCGGACTGCGCCGAGCCAATTCGAACCAAGCCGGGGTTGCCCGTCGACACCTGCCGGTCGCCTGCCGCAGAAAACCAAGTTCTCATGGCGGTAATGGCAACCCGACGCGCCGCCGTTCGGTTGGCGGCGCCAATATACCAGAGTGCCTCAGGCACAGCAACGCCCTGTGCCCCCGTCGGTTGACCTACCGCCCGGCTGCCTCTATGATCTGCCAAGGAAGAATTGCGCGGTGAAGAAGAGATCGCTCTCATTCGCCGAAACCAACGAGGCACGACTGGTATTCGGCCCAGGGCTGGACTTGGAAGAGGTCCGGGTGTTAGAGAACGCGGCCGGGCCTCTCCTGGTCGGGCGCCTGGCCGCCGCGCTGCGACAACGGCCGCCTCCGCCAGCCCATGCCGTCACCCTGGGGACAACAATCTACTTCTCCCGGGCCCTATCGATTCCGCGAGAGGACGAGACGCCCAGGGGTTTCCAAGACATGGCCTGGCTCGTGCATGAGCTCGCCCACGTCTGGCAATACCGGCATATGGGCTGGCGCTACCTGCCCAAGGCCCTGGAAGCCTTCCTCCGACTCGGCCCGCTCGCCTACGATTACGGAGGGGCACCGGGCCTGATCACGGCTGGCCGAGAAGGAAGGCGTCTCGCGGATTTCAATCCGGAACAACAGGGGGAAATCGCCCGGGACTACTATCTGCGCCTCAAGGCCCATTTGGAGGTGGGGCCCTGGGAGCGCTTCGTTGCCGAGCTGCGCTCACTCTAGTCCCATTTGAACGGCGACGGCCTAACCCTCATTCGGCCCAAGACGAAAGCCGACCGGGTATCGCGGGAGACCGCCTGTACATCGGGAGGGAATTTAGGATCCGGCCGAGGACCGAGAAGAACTCCCGAGGGAGACAAGCCAGAAAGAAGGTCGGGGACTGCGGAAGCGGGATGCGAGAAGGGGCCAGGAGAAACCCACGAGAGGGGATTCATTCCCCCGCGCCTCCCTCCTTAGAGCCTCATCTCCGGCCCAGGCCTAGAACTCCCCGTAGTTGACCGGCCGGCTCCAATGAGGCTTCACCGCTAAGCGCGCTCGAACGTCCCCGCCCAGTTTCTGCCAGTACTCTTCCCGGTCCTTGACTCCCATCACCCATTCGTCCAACCAGGCCCGGGTTGCTTGGCGGTCAGAGGAGATCTGGTCCCATTGCAGGTAGAACTCATTGTCTCGGTCGTAGTAACCCTGCGCGTAGGAGGGATGAGCACAGTAAGGCACATGGCAGACCGCGCTAACCACAATGGAGGGAATGAGGGTGCGATTGGGGTCGGAGCGAATCACCTCCTCGTCAACGATTTCCTCTGCGGTGACCATTACCCGGGCCGCTGCGAACGCGGCCTCTTTTTGCTCACCCAGGATGCCCCAGATCTGGACGTTGCCATTCGTATCCGCACGCTGGGCATGGACGATGGCCACATCCGGATGAAGCGCGGGGACGGCATTGAGCTCCTGGCCCGAAAAGGGATCGACAACTTTGCGGTAGTGCGGATTGACCCGCGCCAGATCTTCTGTTCCGACCGGCATCATCGGCAGGAAGGGCAGGCCGCTGGCCGCCGCGCTCAGACGAGCAATCATCGCGAAATGGGAGTATTCCTCGAACTCCAGTTCACCCGCCTCGATCGCGGCGCGCACAATCCGCAGCGAGCCCACACCGGGGTTTCCGGTATAGGAGAAGATCACTTTCTTCGCGCAACCGGCGGCGACCATTTGGTCATAGATCAGATCCGGGGTGGCCCGGGCCAGTGTCAGATTCTTGCGGCCTTGACGAATGATCTCGTGAGCCACGGCGAAGGGGATTAGGTGGGTGAAACCCGCCGCATAGACTAGATCGCCATCGTGGACGAGCCGATTCACCGCCTCGGGAAGGGGAAGGAGTTTGCTCATCAGGCCACTCAAGAAAGATTCGCAGGGTTCGAGGTCCCGCGTTCCCTGATCCAGCCCCCCGAGCCCCGGCCGTACCCTTGCACGGCCATCGCTCCCGGATGGGGCCCGCCTGGCTGACGGCCTCGGAGAGGGCATCTCTCGTCCGCCGCGTCAGCACCAGCTCATTCAAATCCCAACCAGAAGGATTGGGCGCAGGAGACCGTGGTTCGAGCCCTGGTTGCCCCCGCAGACCGACGCGACCACGGTGACCAGACTCCGAAAATCGCCTGCCCTCCCCTGGACGCGCTTCGCCGCGGACTGAGCCGCTGCCGAGGCCGAGCAGGGGCACGCTCTAGCGGCTGATCAAAGTCCGAATCTGCTCGTGCAAGTAGAGCGGGAGGTAGTAGAGCCCTCCGGCATTCTTGCCGCTCGAGCCGGAACCCTTCCACCCGCCGAACGGCTGGAACCCTGGCCAAGCGCCCGTGGTTGCCCCTTGCGGTCGGTTGGCGTAGGTCACGCCGGACTCGATCTTGTCGAAGAACCAACGAGCTTCCTGGCGACTGCCGTAGAACCCCGCCGTCAAACCGTAATTGACGTCGTTGGCGTGCCCCATGGCCTCCTCCAGAGTATCAACCGACTGGATCGTTGTGATGGGCACAAACATCTCTTCCCTCCAAAGACGGTGGGCCATTGGCAACTGATCCACCAACGACGGCGCGACGAAATATCCCTTGGCCAATTCCCCTTGGGTGAGCAGGTTCCCGCCCGTCAGGAACCTCGCGGAACTTGAGATCTCCTTCGCGTAGTTGCGGAAGCTCTCGTAGGCAGTTCGATTGATGAGGGGACCCATGAAGACCTCGCGCCGGGTGGGATCCCCCACAATGATCTTCCGGGTCATGTCGACCAGGCGATGGACCAACTCCTCCTGGACCGGCCTCTCGACAAAGACTCGAGAGCAGGCCGAGCACTTTTGCCCCTGGAGCCCAAAGGCAGACCGCATGATCCCCACGGCAGCGTCTTCCAAGTTGGCGTGGCGGGTCACAATCGCCGGATTCTTTCCTCCCATTTCGAGGATCACCGGCCGAGGGTACCGTCCTTTGGCAAAGGTCTGATAGATGCGCATTCCGACGTCATAGGATCCCGTGAAGGTGATCCCGTCGACTCCGGGATTGCTGATCAGCTCCTCGCCGACCGAGCTCCCCGGACCGGTCACAAAGTTGAAGACGCCCTCGGGGAGGCCGGCATCGCGGAAGCACTCGGCGAGCAGGCGTCCCGTCCAGGGGGTGTCCGAGGAGGGCTTGAATACGACGCAGTTCCCTGCGACCACAGCGGCGCCCGAAGGGCCGCCCGCCAGGGCCGCCGGAAAGTTGAACGGACTGATGACGATCCATACCCCGTAGGGCCGCAGGACCGATATATTCTGAGCTTGGAATCCGACCAGAGGGTCCCGGCCCATTTCGTGGAGGTAGCCTCCGTTGACCTCCATCTGATCGCACGCGTAGTGGAGCAGGTCCGCCATTTCCTGAACATCGCCGAGGGCTTCCATCCGGTTCTTTCCCACCTCAAGCGCGACCACCGCGCCGATTTCGTACACGCGCTTCTCAATCTGGGCCGCCACCCGGCGGACCAATCGCACACGATCTTTCCAGCTCCTGCCGCTCCAGCTCGGGAAGGCACTCCGCGCAGCGGCCAGCGCCTCCTGAACATCCCGGATCGTCCCTTTCTGGAAGGTGCCCAGCAACCAGTCCGTGTTGATGGGAGAACGGTCCTCCAGCTTCTCCTGGCTGAAGCGATCCGCGCCGTTGATGATCATTCCGTGATCGCGCCCGAACTGCGCCCTCACCTTGGCAAGCTCCGCCTCGAACCTGAGGTGAAGCTCTTCCGGTGGGTTGAACATGGTGGCGTAGGTCAGCTTGAAGGGTGCTCGAGCCTTCGTTGCGGCCGCCCTGCGGCGAACCGTCTTGCGTGAAGCCTGGGTTGTCTTGACCGCTTTGCGAGGTGCCATGGGGCTCATCTCCTCTGAGGGGGGTTGCTCCCGCCCAAGGCGGGAGGTTCCTCGGCTGGTGCGGGATGGATGCGAGGCCCTCCGGGACCGGGTCTCGGCCCCTGGACAGGACTCCTGCGAAAAGTATAACGCCCGCCCAACCCAGCGTCAAAAGCCTGATGCGCATGGTATTACTCCGCAGTCACCTGTCCGTTTCTGCACCAAATGCGGACAATAACTATCTAGAGTGCTCTCAGGTCGGCCGGGTCGGGTTATGGAAGTGACATGGTATTTGGGAAGGGGAATGCCCAGCTCGTCGCGGCGTGGCGGGCGCGACTACAATTGCATGTGCTCTCAGATGGCCGGCAAGCCCGCGTTCCCCCAGCGGCGGAAGCCGCGTCCGCAGAGACGGTGGACGCAATTGTTACATTCGAGTTCGAGGTGGTTCTCGTGCGCCAGACGTCTCCCCCGTTCGCTAGCGAGTGGTCAGGCAAACAATCCCCTCACCTCACATTTCCACCACACGACATATTTCCACTTCAATGCCAGCTGCCTCGACAAGGTACTTGTGCCACGCCTCCTGCGCGGGGCTGACTTTCTCTCGTTGCGCTTTGACTTCCGCGAACAGCGGAGCGTCGTCCTTCACAAGGAAAAGGTCCGGCAATCCCCTCCGGTTCTCACCGAAGTTGCCCAGCAGGCGAGTCATGATTGCGACGAGTTGATCGTGGGCAAGGACCTTCGCAGCTAGCGCAAGGTCTTCCACGGTGAACTTCTGCCACTTCTCGAAGAACCGGCACGGCTTGCCTTTATGCCTCCCCCAGGCCTTTCGAAGCTCCTGCTCCGGCGAGGTAGACCCAAGGCCCAGAACGCCGGGCCTCCAGAGCGCATCATTCCTGGCGGCGATCAGTCCCTTCCTTCGCGAATAGAATTCGGCTGAGAAGATATCACGCGGAATGTCCTGAAGCCGGCTCGGAAACTCACCGAACCTCGGTTCGAAGACATTGGGGAGGCGTGCGTAGACAATGTCCCAATAGAGCAGTGTCATCAGCTGCCACCAATACTCGTTCTCCGACCACAGCCCTGCATAGTTCTGCTCCCGGTAATAGCCCAGCGCCAATTCCTCAATCAGGACCTCCTCTCCCTCCTGATTGATATACAGCGCCTTCCCCTTCGCCGGGACTGGCGATTTCCGGCCCCGGATTGTGCGCTCGGTCAAACGCCTCTTCTGTACGGGAGTTTCAACAGTAGCATCTATCGGTTCGGCAAACGCTGGGGAACCGGCCACGTCGACGATAGCCTCTGCGGCGGACCTGGAGCGACGCGACGGTCCGACCCTGTCCAGCGCCTTCTGGACGTCGATCAGGATAAGGCTTCCGGCAACTACCACTAGGAAACTCCCAGCGAAGCACACTCCGACGGGATTTCGGGCGAATTCCAGTCGGACCGGCCACTTGCCCTCCCCATCGACGAGCCAGACGTCCCGCCGGTTACAGATCGCATACAGGGGCCGTTCGGGGCAATTTGTGACACTGGCCCCGTACTCGACGCTACCGACGGTGCCGATCGACCTTCCAGCCTTGTAGATATGGAGTCCATCTTTCGAGAGAAAGATGACGTTGTCTGAGGCAGGTGAGCCGAGCCATGCCCGGCTCGTTTCCTTGGGGCATGTAACCGAGCGCGCCCTTCCGGTTTGACCATCAAGCCAGTAGACCCCTTGCTCGGTTGTGACCAGCAACCCCGATCCATCCGGAGCCACCGCAAGCGCCCTCACGGACGGGGGACCAGCGCTGATGCTGATCTGCAACATGATGCCCCCTGAAGAGAGGCGCTGCGTGCTTGGCTTCTCGGTACCCTGCCACTGCCACTTGCGCTTGCCTGCGGAGTCGATTGCCTCGACCGTGTTGAAGCTGGAGTAGACAACGAAGCTCCCCTGCTGGTCCGTCTGAACATAGTAGGGACACGGCCGCAGGTAGGGTGAGTTAGGATGACCTTCAGACCCCGGCACGCGATTCTCCCACTTGCGACAACCATCGGCGCCAAAGGAGTGAAGCACACCATCCCTGCAGCCAACGTAGAACCCCTGGCCGTGGCCGGCCACTTGGCTGATGGCGTCGGGGACTGAAGATGTCGCCCGCAAGTTGCCATTGAGGTCGTAGAAACTCAGCGTCGTCGGCCCCCCTCCAACTGGCCCAGTGCGCGTCCAGGCAAGCAGCGTGTCGCCTCCAACTGCCAAGCCAGAGACATCACATTCCACTCTCCAGCGGGCATCGCCATCGACGACGGGATAGGCCGAGAGCCTGGGTATATTGCCCCCCTGGGAGAGGAATGCCAGTCCGGAGCCTGCGTGGAGTACGAAGGCCTGGGGCATTGGAGAGACCTTCCGTTGCGCTCTTAGGCTGATGAGGTTCTCGCCCAAGTGCACGGAGAACTCCGGTATCACCTCCGCACTGAGGGACTTGCCCCCTCCCGCTCTCGACTCCAACCGCGCCCGCCGTTTGCGTAAGTCCAGGAGCCAATTGGCGTCGGGCTTGAGCGTCATGGCACGCTCACAGACAGCGAGGGCCTGCGGATACTCCTTTCGCTTTTCTAGGTTGATGAGAAGTCGGGAAAAGGTCGCCCGGTCGGTAGATCCCTCTTCGACTGCCTGGGAGTACTGCTTCAACGCAGTCTCCAGATCTCCAGCGTGCTCGTGGGCGGATCCTGTAAGGCCTCGCGCTCGCCAGTAAGCCTCCTCCATCCCCTGGGCCCGAAGCCAGGGGAGCAATCGATCCACCAAGGCGATCGTTGTACCAAGGTCACCCTTCCCCGCATGTTCCGCCGCGATACCCAAAGCGCACCACGCAGGTCCTTGAAGGTAGCGATCAGTCTGTCCCTGATCGGTGGTTTCTGCCCAGCGCTTCACCCGCTCACCCTCGATCTGCCTCCACGTATCCAGGGTCCGAAAGAGCTCATCGAGCTCGCCCCTCTCAGCCAGCAGGCCACACAGATCGGAGAAGACCGCGGGGGGAGGATCCCACGCTGCGGCAGCATTCCTCAGCACTGCTAGGGCTTCGTCCGGTCGCCCTTGCTCAATGTAGAAGGCACCAAGTCGTCCAAGGGCAAACGAGAGACCTTCCGGTTCCTGGCGCTCGTATTCCTCAACGCCTTTCTTGAACGCCGCCTCGGCAGGCTCAAGATTCCCAGCCTCGGCAAGTCTAATGGCCTCATCGACGTGGTCGTACGGCCGTTTCTGCATCACACATCTCCAGTGTATCGGCCCAGATCGAGCTGGCCAACACGACTCCCATACTCGAATGATCTACATGGCTGGCAAGCGCGCGTTCCCCCAGCGGCGAAAGCCGCGTCGGCACTTGTGAGTGGTCAGGCCGCGTGGGCTGCTTCGACATCGTGAAGGGAGAGGAGATCGCCAACGAGCATGTAGGTGTACACAACGTAGCGATTTGCCTCCTCGCGGCCGACAACTGCATGAGATCCCTTCTGGGCAGCTCGGAACACAGAGTCAAGACGGTCACCAAGGTAGTGCAGGTGTGAGCCAACGAGTTCATTGAATCGGGCCGATTGGGAATGGTCTTCGGCGTAGCAAACGAGACGATTGATGAAGTTGTCTGGACCCAGGGCTATTTCAGTCCCATTCGCAGCAATCCGAGGTTGGTCTTGCGGAGGGAAGAGCGTGTCAGCTAGGTCTTGAAGGACCCGGCGGCAACTATGTACTGCGTTCGACCAATCCTCGGGGTTCTCGGAGCGCAGGTTATCGTGAACGGAGACGAGCTTCTGGACAGCCGATGGCACCACGCTGCTGATGGCCGCATCCACTTTTTGGCGGATAGCGGAGAATATGTCTTGGGCGAGGCCGGAGTACCTGAGCTCGTAGTAACGGCGTGAGACGTAGTCATGAATGAAGGCTCTTCGGCTGCCTAGGTGTTGTGATGCCGTGGCAATCCGACCCAATAGGCCTTGCCGTTCAGCGAAGTTGCCCGTGGGGGTAAACAGAAACTGGTTTGGATTGGCGGACGAAATAGAAACATCGTGGTCGGCTGCCGCCTGAAGAGCAAGTTTGGCGCCGTCAATCTCGTGTTGGAGCTGCTCAACAGAGTCTAGGAAGGCGACGGTCTTGGTCTCACTCGAACTCGGGTCCTTCCATTCATATGTTCTGCCAGCCAACTGCGCAAGTCGCCAGGGCTCGGGTGGAACGCCGTCCGGCTTCGCGGGATAACCACTGGCTTCGTATAGAAGAATCTGGTGAAGGTCGAAGTCGTTCAGTAGGCGGGCGAGTCGGGCGGCCCTAAGAGTGGCAGTAACGAGGGGGATCCTTGACAGTTCCAAGTCGGTCAGGATTTCGGATGCCAGGGCTGTGGCCTCGCTAAGTGCTTCCTTGGAGGGTGAAATCGGGGCTGTCATTGACTCGACTCCTCACAACGCTGCCAAACGGCCTCGAACTGTGCTGCGCGGCGTGGCGGACGCAACTTCTTTTCTGTTGCCTCTGAGATGGCGGGCAAGTGCGCGTCCCCCTGCGGCGGTAGCCGCGTCGGCACCAGTGAGTGGTTAGGCATCCACGCAATTGGATGAAGAATAGGCTTCCTACTGTGCTGGGAAGTCAGTTTCCCCCGTCACGTACCTCATCACATCGTAGTTCCAGACGAAGAATGATGCGGCGAGGGAACTCCATGTGAGAGGGTCGATCCGTCCCTCAGCGCGGAAAATCTTGACCCTCTGGCCGACTTTGCCTGCCTTGCGGACGTGGGTTTGGAGCCTGGCCTCAAGTTCGCGGGGAGAATAGAACCTTATGGCGCCGTCAACGTGAGTGAAGTAGCCTTCGCTGGGAAGAAATATCGAGTGCAAATACCGGCTGGCGCGCTCGGCAACCTGGTCCTGGTTGGGAACCTCCTCGCAGGCGAAGTGAATCTCCGGTAAGCGGGGGGACCACACAACGTCGGTGAAGGCAGATGGAGTAGCGAGGGGGTCGGGGATCCATCGCCCGTGTTGGTCTTCTCTCAGTCGTGACAACTTGGCCCAGTTGAGAGGTACTCCGTAAACCCACATCTTGTACTCGGCGCCTCGGTAGGTGTCGAGTGGCTGGATGCAGAGCGGGTCGAGCCTAATGAATTTGGACACGCTCTTGCTCTCTCGGAATAGATTCCGTATCAGCCAATATCCAGAGTTCAATGCAGGTAGCGTAGGTGCTAGCTCAAATACGAATCCATTCCTGGTGAGCGCCTTTCTGGAGATGTCAAATGCCTCAAGATCGACAAGGGCCTCCTCCGTGATTTGGATATCGCAAAGGGAACTATGGTTGTAGGGCGCGGGTCTCTTGTCTGCGGCGGCGGCTCGAAGCAATGCTATCCTCATACTATTCACTTCTCGTGCAATGGCACTGCCAATGATGTCTCGACGTGCCTCTTCTTGCTTGGCTGCATCGGTAGAGTCTTGATTCGCCCACGGGAAGGAAGGATCGGCCAAGCGGGCACGGATGACTTCGGTTGGTAGCGAGGCCATCAGAGCTTGGATTGCTTCTCTAATGTGTGCTGGCTTCTCGTCGAAGAAGAAGGACAATTGCCAGTCGATGTGCACGAGGGATGACGCGAAGGCGGCCACGACCTCGGGTGGTATCTGTACATCGGTCATTGGTCTTCAGCCCCAATGGATGCCCAACTCTTATTATACGGACTCCCGTCGTCTTCTGCCTTGTCTTCGGCTCACCTTCGTACCGCCAGGGTAATTCAGAGGTTGTCCACTTTCCGAGTGTGGCCTTCGACCCCGTCGGCCAGTGGGCTACAGCTGCGAGCATTGTCGATCCTCTTCTTCTGATAAGGGAAGAATCCCCAAAGGAATCCTCTCCGGATGCGCAATTCGATCTTGAAGGGTTCTGCGGTTCATGTTCAAGCGGAGGGCTGTTGCTCGGCCGCTTGTCTTTTGAACGGAAGTCCTGAGCACTCCCCGAATGTTCTCTCTGATTGTGGGAGCGAGGCTGGTGTAAAGAGCGACAGTGTTCGCTGGGTGTTCAGGTACTGGCATTCCGAGGTTTCCAAGCACCTCGTCCGCGAAGCGAACACAGGCCGATTCAATCAAGGGTTGAAGGTTGTTGGCCGGTCGGCTGGACCCATGAATCCACCTCCGGAGAGTGCGGGGATCTACCCGAAGCTGCTCACACAGCTCTGATTGTTGGGACGCTGGCAGATCTGCCAGGAGGGGGAGAAGTGGGATGATCCAGTGACCGGGGAGCCCGATCTGGAACGGGGGGGACACTGGCAGTCCAGCCTCATCCAATTCGGCAAGGGCCGTGCTTTCCTTCCCTATGAACGTGATCGAGCACCGCCGCACAGGGCGAAGGCGAAGCAGGCCGGGGCGATCTCCGGGGGGCAATCGAAATTCTGACGGCTTGAAGTTTCGATAGTGGGTGAAGTAGGCCCCGATGGTCTCAACGCACACCGCCTGATTCGCTGCGCTTGCCGCTCTTTCAGGGTCCAGGGTTATAGACACCGGACGCCCTGTGTGAGTCTCATACCAGGGAAGCGACAGCCACGAGGCCGGGTCCGTGTTGAAAGGGGCCACTAAGGGACTTGCCTCACCGCCCGCAGTGGCGAGCAACGGGTCCGGTTGGGCGGTCAGGAGGAAGTTGAACGGCTTAATCTGTTCCTGATAGGGCCGTCCCCGGTTCAATTCTCGAAAGTGTCTGAGCGTTTCCCAGGTTTGCACTGAATACTTGCGGACAAGCGGACCAGCGGGGAAAGGAAGGGACTGCTCCGACCGGGCGATGGCTTCCCACCATGCGGTGATCCAGTCAGGATCTTTGACGGTTGGCAGGATTGCCCCGAGTGCTGACTCCGAGCGGGCTACCACCTCACCCTCAGGCGCCTGCACCCCGTCGCCCAGGGGCGTGAGAAGAGCATAGCGCTTCGGGGCGATAGAGAGGGCAAGAAGGTGAGGGTAGTCGCTGTATTCGTGCTTTAGCAATGAGGGGACCACCCGCCGATCGTAAGGATTCAAGCGATTGAACCGCTCATGGACGCTTTTGAGGTCCGCGGGCGTCAGCAGCCGGATAGGCGCCTTGGCCTCCGGGACCGCAAGAATTCCCCCGTCCGGATGGAAAGTAACGAACATTGAATCGGTATCGCACAGGGCATAGCTTGCCCCCAACGATTCAATGGCCTGTTGCAAGAGGGCCAGGAATAGGCGGGCACCAGCGGTAGTGAGAGCGGCCAAGGGGGGGAAGAAGAACGGGCCCCCAATCTCAGGGGAACTGGTTCTTAGACTTTGCGCCGGGTTCTCTCCCCCATCCCCACTCCAAAGGTTCATAGCCCGAGTCTCTTCTTGAGCCAGATCATTCTTATTGACCTCGGCATAGATTCCGTATGAACCGGCATTCGCGATGATCTTGAGGGCCAAGGCTCCGGCCTCTAGCTCACCCGCCGGGGCCATAGCGTAGGGGGGAAGTCCTGCCCGCATTTTTGCCCGCTCTTCAACGGTCCGCTTGAAGAAGTCGTCGTGGGCTGGGTCAATGGTCAGGGTCCCAGCAAACAGCACAGGCCTGAGGTCGGGTTGCGCCTCTCCCGGGGCCAGGCGGAAGGCTTCGAGGATATTGGGGACTGGCCCGCCTCGGACCCTTGAAGCAACTAGGTCTGCAATTGCGTACCATTGAGGGTCCTCTGAGCGGTAGGGATTTGCTCCGATCTTCCAGGTCTGTCTGTGAAGCTGATACCTGGCCCTGACTGGGACAATATCGCCATGTGATCGAATGCGAGCGAAGCCGTTGAGCTCGGGCCACTTCTCAGGTTCGAAAAGGTCTTCCGGGGTAACGGTTTCCAGGAAGCGTTGAATCTCCTCGGGGCACTCCACTACTTTGACGATCTTGGCGGTGATGATCGGCCACAAGTGTTGAAGTGTGGCGACAGTTGGATACATGCTCACAAAGTCCAGCGGGGCAACCGGGACCGGGCATCCCCAAATCCAAGATTCGGTTCTGCCACCGTAGTACGCTTGCATCGCCGCGGCCAGAGCCCGCCGGGGGAAGTTCGGGTCTACAGTCATCCGAGGCGCGATCCCCATGATCCGCAGATAAGCTTTAGCGATCGAAGCGCCTGAAAAGACCGAGCATTCCGACAATGGACCGGGCGGGCGGTGTCCTCGGGAGATAGGGTGCTTGTCGAATCGATCGAGAGCCGCAAAGGCGAGAGCTGCGGTGATGAGCGTATCCTGGCGGTTGTAGCGAACGTAGCGAAGAGTAATGATCCCATGTCCGGGGATCTTCGCTTTGCCGATGTCCAGGCCAAACGCTTTGCAGGCTCGATCGAGCGAATGAGGTTCCCCGAGTAGTGCAGTGCATAGCTGCCCTAGGTCAAGCAATTCGGCCTGAGGGCGCCAGAACCCCGCTCCTTTGTCGGCTCCGAGTTTGACGGTTGAGAAACCCATCAGGGTTGAGCGGTCCCCAAGTTGCTTGATATACAGGCGGGGTCGGTAGAGATTTTGAGCATGCTTCCCGGTCGGATCCCGCCATAGGATGAAAGAGAAACCCCCTCGAAACCTTTGGCTCCGAGCTGGTCCCACTCGGAAGGCTAGGCGGGAGAGGTCGAAAGGCAAATTGAATCCCACAATCAAACACCGCTGACTCACGGCCTCTCCATAGAAGACTGCAAGGAAGTCTGAGAGGGCCAAGAGGTAGGCTTTGACGCCTGGGCTGTCGGTGGGCTCATGCCAATCGCCCATGCGCCGGTTGTCCCGGTCGAAATGCCTGCGGAGCTTTGCCAGGGTTGCCGGCGGAAGGTTGTCAGGGTAGAACGTCCATTCCGCTTTCCGTTTCCACTTCCGACCGTTGCTAGGCCGGGTCCACAAGTGTGCCGTCCCGAATAGGAGCGGTTGAGCGTAGCCTGGCCATTGGGTCGGATCGAAGTCGGGCATCTTCTCGGGGTGATCGAGGGTATCCTGCGTCAACGTTTCGCAGTCTATGACTAGCATCCCACAAGGACGGGGCTTTGGCCGGCGGGCAGACTGCCTGCGGGCAGGCTTTGACTCCCCCCCATCCTCGGAGATAGGTTCCATGTAGCACCTCACCGCAACCGGGAGCAAGTCACCTTCGAGAGGGGAGTAGGAATGATTCATGGCGCTACTCATCGGCGGCCCCTTTCGGATTCAGTGGGGCGACCTGCGAAGACTCCCACCACTCGTCCCCATGCTGCTCCTGTTGCGCCAGCGCCAAGGCAACAAGCCAATCGGAATCCCGTTCGCTGGCCTGTAGATACCACGTCAGAAGATCCCGTAGAACCCGCGACCGGCGGGCGATCCTGATAGCAGGATCGTTACTCGGATACTTCAGGACGTCCGGCCAACGTGCCTGCTTTGCAGTGAGGGATGCATGCGTGCTGACAGGGAGCAGGACAGTCTCAATACTATTCGCTCGGCCTTCCGGGTGGTGGGCTTCGAGAGGCGAGCGACCCTGGAGCATGGTCAGATGATCCCGGCACAGGTCCGCTCGGGCCAGGACCCCCGGCCCTCTGGCCCCACAGATTAGGCAAGCCCGGATCTTCCCTGACCGACCTGGCCGACGTTCCCCAGGCGGGCTAGCTTCACTCACCGCGCCCCCTCTTAGCCCGCCTCAGATCGTAGTGGGTCACTTCCTTGGGAGCGAGCTGGTGCTGGTCCTCCAACCTACCCAGAATAGCCGGATCCGTGACCAGCTTTAGGCGCCCACGCCGGCCCCTCTCAATCACTGTCACAGTGCGGTTCTTGAATTTCTCTAAGAGGCTCCGATCGCCCGTCTCCCTGGCGACCCCAAGCGCGTGCCAATAGGACCCCAGGAGCGAGCGGTTTGCCGCGTTGGCGGGCTGGACCCAGACGCTGCCATAATCCCGCAGGAGCAACATCGCCTGCCCGGTTTTGCGAGATTCGATAACCGCGGCGATCGTTTTCTCACCGACCCCCCTTCGGCCGGAGAGGATATCCCGGAGTTGCCGCCGGCTGACATTTGTGCGGCGAGCAATCTCCCGTTGAGAAAACCCCTCGGCCTGCAAGCGCCGAATCTCCCGCTCAGCGATCTGCTTCTGAACCTTGCCCTGTTCCCGCAATACCAGCATTGCGCGTTGCTGCTTACGAGATCCCAGGACTGCGGCGATCGACTTTTCACCGATCCCGGCTCGGCCGGATAGGATATTGAAGATCTGACCCCGACTCACCCCCGTGCCTCGAGCTATTTCATACTGAGAAAATCCCTCGGCCCGAAGGTTTAAGATCTCCCGGTAGGCTTGCTCTTTCCTAGAGATGGGAGCCATGAGGTTAGGGTCTCCTGCCAGGGTATGCAAAGGCATACCGGACCAACGTCCGATTTGCCAGGGGTACCATTCGCAAGAGGCGAATAGGGAGGAATGCCTTGCGCCCTGGATCGAAGACGCTCACAGGAATACCCCGCGCTCGTGCGTCAGTAAGCTCTCTATAGCACCCGGCTCCGATGGAGAAATCCTCTTCTCTGGGGGTGACGGTTATCAGGTCGATTCGAGGAAGGATCTTGGACCACTTCGCTCGCCATTGCTCATTCGTCCAGTGGCGTAGAGCTGGCAATACAAAGCGAGCTCCGCGGAATTGCATCCGAGCAATTGCAAGTGCCGCGTGGTACTGTTGCGTGGAATAAAGGTCCTTAGGTGCGGCGAAGTAGAGCCTGCTCCGTCCTCGGCAGTACCGAGGGCCACGCGGTCCCTGGATGTTCTGTAAGGCAGAGATGCCCGAGGCGTAGGAGTCCAAGCTGCTCAAGGTCCACCTCGCCGGAGAGAGTTCATGATGGAGTCGGCGCGCACTGCAATGAGCAGTGAAAGACTGTGTTTGCAGGTGGTGCGCCGGAACCTCGAATCTGGGCAGCCACAAAACGATTGCGAGTTGCCGTAGCGTGCGACTTTCTCGTCCAGCCGCCGAGGAGTCTGGACCAACCCCAATGCCCGATCGACTCGCCGGCGCTCGTAGATGCCCTTCCGAGACAGTCGGCAGATTTCGTTATAGCCCGTGAAGACAGCCCCGATTTCACCGGGATAGCGGAGGGTTGCCCGATCGAAGAATGGGAATCTTGGGGCTTGTGTTGCAGGAGCGATCTGGATTAGAATATGCATTGAGCCTGACCCCGATAAGGTGATGGCTTGCTGGACAAACCCCCGCCGCGAACGGGGGTTTTTTGTTTCTGGCGAATTCCACCAGTTCAAGCTTAATTTGTTTCTTCGGGCATAGCCTCCACAATCTCTACCGCCCGCTCAAGAACCGAGACCCACGTCTTAACCGCTTTGATTGAATTATGAATGTCTTTCCGGGCAAGCAATGTCTTTGCCACAGTCTCGGCCCTATTCCCCAGGCCAAGAAATCCGGTCCCCTCACCCTCTTCGAGGATCTGGACCATGAGCCCCACAAGCCGAGGAATGTGTTTCCGTGACTTGGCCACAGAGGCAGCGGGATCTTTGGCGAGATATGTAGCAATAGTGGTGTGATGTACCCCTACCCGCCGCCCAATCTCTCGGTTGCTCAGGGTTGGGTTTTCCTCTTTCAAATATCGCCCGTAGAGGCACCGGTCCGCTGTTGAAAGCTGGAGAGCCAAGTGCGTAAGGTTGGCCTCGGCCGAGTCTTCATATCCCAGCCCCTCGCGGACTTCACAAGGGTAGACTGTAATCGCTTTCCCACTGTCAAGATGCTGCCCGGCCAAGAACCTGTGTGCGCCGTCGATCACAAGGTACGTCCCCGGCTTCTTAGGATCCGGATTCGGAGTGACCAAGAGCGGAGGCCACGCCTGACAATCTGACATTCGGAGTCGAGCGATCTGCTGAGGATCCTGGCAAGCTCTCGCCTGTACGTCAGGGTCGAGGACAAGCAGCTTCGCCGGAATGCCTCTTAGTTCAGCCATGTCGAACCTCCCTACAAGCCTGCCCGCCTGGCGATCGTCGGCCAGGGGGAATGTCTGCTGCTTTCGGCCGGCGCTCGGCTTTCTTGGTCGGGGCAGTCTCGTCCCCTGGAACCCCGGGCCCAGGGTCCAGGGGCGCCAGGGAGCCAGTGGTCGTGGAGCGGGGGGCTTTGGCCTTCGAAAGGCTCAAGACGAGCTCAGCGTGGGTCTTCCTCGAGCACCTGACCTTCGCCTCGACGGCCTCACGCCACACCAGAACCTGGGCGGAGTGCAGAGCAATGGGCAGCTCCCTGAAACGAATCAAGGTGAGGACGCCTTCGGCCCCGGTCCCCAACATCTCTGCCGCTTCCTCAAGCTTCAGCCATCTGGATGACATGATTACCTCCAGACCTAATCTCTTGCAACCATTCTACAGAAGCATCTATCCAATATGTTGCACACTTTCGCGCACAGGTGTATAGTGGAGATATGAAAAGCGATCAGGGGGTTCCACCGGAGAGTATTGTCCGGGCCGCGAACAGCCGGGGCTTCACCGTCAGCGATGCACAGTTGCACCGATGGAGAAGCCAGGGCCTGATTCCCCGACCCAAAGTCCACGGGCTCGGGCGAGGGCGGGGAGCCGCATCGGTCTATCCCGTCAGGACAGATCAGCAGGTCGTAGCCCTTTGTGAGCTCCTCGCGGAAGACCGGAGGCTGGACCTAGCGGCCCTGGCGCTCTTCTTCCAGGGTTATCCGGTGTCTGTCGAACTCCTGAAGAGCATCCTCATGGCTGCTGCAGATCAGTGGGAAACAACGACGAGCAACATGGTGGATGACACTGGCCTCACCCCGAAGGGATTGGATTTACTGGACAAGATGGTTTTTGGACGTCTAAAATCATCACCCATCGCACGGGCACGCGGCCGCCTTCGAAAGTCTGGATTTGAGACGTTTATCCGGATGCTGATCTTCGTCGCTGCTGGGGAGAAACCCGACTTCCTCAAAGAGACTGATGGGGATGCCGCAGAACCAGACATTCTAAAGAAGGGGCTGGGCATCGAGACAGCTTTGAGAACATGGATAAAGGCCGACGACAATGAACTGCGGTCTTCCATCGGCTCTCTGGCTACCCACTTCAATCAAGTGGCACTTCATGCGACCTTACAAGAAGTGGACGAAGACGCGTTGAATGTGTGCAAGGCTGAGCTGCTCATTGTCTGGCAGACAGTGATGGATTTGAAAGCCTGTTTCCGCGCGCTAGATGAAAAAGACGCGCTGGGCCTGGGGGGGCTCCCAGATATCGACTTCACTCGCTCCTCGACCTTGGTACCCATGATGCTGCTAGTCTGGATCCACCTAAAGACGATGCCTGAAGTTGCCGAGAACATCCCGGAAGTGATCGCATCAGCTACTAAGGTTTCGAGCTTGCGAAACCTGCTTGAAAGTCATCCAAAGCTCGTCAAGCCTGTGAAAGCGGCATTAGGGCTGATGGGGGCTTGATAGCATAAAGCGTCCCCGGCGCTGCTTGAACAGCCCGGGGACTGGCACAGGGAAAGGACCTTCCCCATGCGTTTTCAGTCTACACTTGATTCCCCGATCCGGTTAGCTCCGCCAGGAATCTATACCCTCTCGGGCGTTGTAGACATTCGTGTCGACAGCGGCCAGCTCCATGTTAAGGCGGGTGTTTTCGAGAACCGGCCCGAGCTTCGACTCTCCAAGGCAAGCTCCCGGCTTTCTCGAATCGTTGTCCTCGGGCACAGCGGAACGATCTCATTCGCCGCCCTGCGCTGGCTTGCCGACCTCGGCGCTGGCATGATCCAGATTGACTACGATACCTCAGTGATCGTGGCCTCAATCCCGCCGGGCTCCGACTATCCCAAGTTGCGCCGGGCCCAGGCCCTTGCGATGCACAGCTTAAATGGTTTGGAGATGATGCGAGCCCTCATCGCGGGAAAAACGTCGGGCCAGGCTGACGTGTGCCGAATGATGGGCAATGAAATTGCCGCGCGGAAGGTCGAAAGCTTCCTCGAGCGGATGCGGGCCGCCCCCTCGATAGTCAGGCTTCAATCACTTGAATCTCCTGCCTCTGCCCTGTACTGGGAAGCCTGGGCCAAGATCCCTGTTCTCTTCGCTCGCAAGGATGAGACCAAGATCCCTCGCCAGTGGAAGTCCTTCGAAAGCCGGTTCTCACCACTCACAAACGCCCCCCGCAAGGCAGGCAACCCGGCTAATGCAATGCTGAACTACCTCTATGCCTTGCTCGAAGCCGAAACCCGAATCGCAATCCTGACGATGGGGATGGATCCAGGCCTGGGTTGTATGCACACGGACCAGCCAGCCAGAAACTCCCTGGCACTAGACCTCATGGAACCCGCCCGGCCGATCGTGGACGCCTGGCTTCTTAAGCTCCTCCTGGAACGCCGGTTCGCGCGCAATGACTTCTACGAAACGCCCAAGGGCCAAATCATGCTGACGAAACCTCTCGCCCATGAGCTCACCGGAACCTTGCCCCTATGGGCTAGAGCTATTGCCCCGATCGTCGAACGGGCGGCGAATCGTTTGCTATCTTCGTCAGCCCCTACCAGACTTACACAGGCCCACCGATCCAGGAGGGGACTCGACTTCGCCCATGGTCCACTTCGTAAAGCTCTGAGCAGGGTCAAGTCTCCCCCCTCATCCTGCCGAGAATGCGGAATAGCCATCCCATCTCCCAAACGATTCTGCTCACCGGAATGCCTGAACCGATTCAATGAAAACGTGCAACTCCCGAAGTTCACAAAGGCCGGACCCGCAACCCTGCGGAACCTGCGATCCGAGAACCGGGATCCGGCTCATGGGGGGAACGCTGCAAAGAGACGGAGTGAAACCAACCGGCACCGGTTCAGAGTACGTAAGGTATGGGATGATGCTCACTCACCAGCGGAGAGGAATAGGGAACGAGAACAGTTCAAGCGAGATATCCTCCCGGCCCTCGCCCTCCTCCCCATTCGCCAGATCTCAAAAGCTACCGGGCTGTCTCTTCGATACGCATCCCTCATTCGGAAGGGGGCATGCATCCCTAGTCCTGTCCACTATCCAGCTCTACGGAAACTGGTTTTCTCCGCAGCCACACAGACACCACCCGGGTAGCTGGGCCTGTAGCCGGGGCGTGCGGATGTCTCATTGCCCAGAGGGCGCATATCACCTCTGCGAGACAGGAACCACCGCCTAGCGCCATGCGAACGGGGTGGTCCAAGCTGGCGCGGGTGTGGCGAGCATGAAACAAGGCAGAAGACCGGGGGGTCCGTATAATAAGAGTTAGGCGTTTCGAGGGTCATTATGTCCTCCATCTATTGCCACTCCTGTTCAGTCCTACTTGGTCTCTTCCGCCCCGAGCTCCCCGACTCCCTCACTGGCACTTCCTACCAACTAGCGAAGTACATCAAGCACACTGCGCCAACAGGGACTTACCCCTACAACTCCATCTTCGAGGATACAGGGTTCCCCCAGTACATGGAGTACATCGTAACGGCCACTGTTTCGGGATCTGCCCAACTCGACGACCGAGGTAGAGTCAATCTTCTCTATTTGGCTGGTCGCGAGATCGGACTGACCTACGCTCATGGCGAGCTGCTGGCGCCCGCAGATGCAATCCTGGTAGTCTTCCATGACAACCAGTGGAAGATCCACGGGTTCCCAGTCGATTCTCGAGATCTCGTTCCCAGCTACTGCGCCAATTGCGGTGCACCGATCTTCACATAGACCTGGTAGCTGGCTCACGCCTAACCACTCACTGGTGCCGACGCGACATAGTTCGAGGCCGTTGGGCGGATAGCGAGGGGGAAATGCCCAAGAGAACACGAACCATCGGATCAGTAAAGTCTGAGCTTGTCAGCAAATCGCGCGAAGCGGCACTTACTGCTATCGGCGTCTTCAACAATCCTCAGGTTTCCTTCAAGTCCGAGACTTTCATAGTTGTCATGGTTATTGCCTGGACTTACCTCCTACACGCCTACTATCGGTCAAAGGGTATAGAGTACAGGTACTTTAGAAAGGGTCCCAAGAGACGAGCCTTTGACCGAACAAAGTATGGCGCATTCAAGTATTGGGAGCTTGAGCGCTGCCTCAATGACAATCTCTGCCCCATTGACGAAGACACCGCAAACAATCTCAAGTTCTTGATCGGGCTCCGCCATGAGATTGAGCACCAGATGACCCGATCCCTCGACACCTTCGTCAGCGGCCGTTATCAAGCTTGCGTTGTCAACTACAACAACTACCTAAAGAAGCTATTCGGCAAGAGCCACGGTCTCGATGACAGGATCTCCTACAGCATTCAACTCCTCGACATCTCCGAGCTTCAAATTCAGGGTGCCGGCCCCGAACCGGCCATACCGGAACGCATCAGGCGTTACATGGCCGATTTCGACGGGGCCCTTGATCATGACGCATACAATAGCCCCCGATACTCCTACCGACTCCTCTTCAAGCGAAAGCTCGTCAATCGACCGGGCCAAGCCGACAAAGTCATAGAGTTCATCGACCCCACATCCGACGCCGCCAAAGTCATCGACAAGGAGTATTGGGTAAAGAAGGAAGTCGAGCGCCCGAAGTACAGGGCCAAGGACGTAGCCGCAGCCGTCCGCATGGCGGGATTCACAAGGTTCCGCATCCAACCCGAGCATGTTTCCTTCTGGAAGGCAGAGGACGCCAAGAACCCGTCGAAGGGGTACGGAGTAGATGTCCAAGGTTCCTGGTACTGGTATAGGAATTGGATAGACCGATGTATCGAGCTTTGTGGCTCTGCGGGTGACAAATATCGCTAGCAATCTGCCTAGCCACCCACTAGTACCCTGGAGGCGCACCAGGATCTTCGACCGACGCGGCCTCTCCAAGCCAGCCCGCCCCCCGGCCGTGGCAGCCTGCCCTAAGGCAGTCCAGAGTGGACTACCCTCACACCCGTCCCCGCCACGCCCCGACGAGCTGGCCATTCCCCCCATGTGCCACGCTACCTCCCACAACCCCGACCCGGCCGACCTGAGAGCACTCTAGATAGTTATTGTCCGCATTTGGTGCAGAAACGGACAGGTGACTGCGGAGTAATACCATGCGCGTCAAAAGCCTGATGTATACTCACTTTCAAAGTGTGCCGACGACCGGGCGGCCACTTTGCCTCAGGGCTTGTGGAAGAGCCGCTCCTCCAATCCATTCGATGGCTCCCATAAATGATTTCTCGGTCTCACAGCGCGGACGTGCTGTCATGAGCCCACAAGACCCCACCACCCGCACATGGCTCCAGGATGGCGAAGCTTCCTTTGTCGGTCTCGACCTGACGGCCGGGCGTCGTCTTGTCGACCTGGCCATTCTGGATTCCCAATTGAAAATCGTGCTCTTGGAGAGCCTCCCCCTGGAAGGAGCACTGCAACTCCTGCTGAGCGCCAGCCGAACCGTCGTCGCAATTGACGCCCCCCAGCAGACCAGCGCTGGCCTGCTGTCCAATCCCGAGGTTCGTGAGCAGTATGGGCTCAAGCCTGCCGGCCAGCCCTGGCAGCGTTACCGGGTTTCTGAGTTTGAATTGCGGCGCCGAGGTCTGAACCTCTGCGTGACCCCCCAGGTGGAGGGTGCCGCACCGGAGTGGATGCGAGTGGGTTTCCGCTTCTACCGCAGGCTCTGCTCGGAGGGCTACACGGTCGGCCAGAACGAGGCAGGCGGGGCCCGCTGGTGCCTCGAGGTGCATCCTCACGCCTGCTTTGCCAGTCTCCTGGGGAAGATCCCCTTCGCCAAGGGGACCTTGGAGGGGCGACTCCAGAGGCAGGTCCTGCTCTTCCGGGAAGGAATCCAAATCCCCGACCCGATCGTGGCCATGGAGGAACTGACCGCGCATCACCTCCTGCGGGGCGACTTGGGACTGGAAGGGCTCTGCTCGCATGATGCTCTGGATGCCCTGGTCGCGGCCTACACGGCCTATCTGGCTTCCCAGATCCCAAATCGGGTCAGCTGGATGGGCGACCCGGCCGACGGGTTCATCTGCCTTCCCGCCAACCCTGTGGCGGACTCCTATCGGCGCTGATCCCGCTTGGGACAGGGTCTCAGCGAGCCACCCCTCCTGCTTTGATCAGGTATACTTCCCCGACACACTTCCAAGGAGCCTTGCGACCGATGAGATTTGCAATTGTTGGAGCCGGAGCAGGCGGCTTGGCAGCCGCCTATGACTTGGCCGGGGCCGGAAACAGTGTTTCGATCTTCGAGGCCGAAACCGAGGTAGGCGGACTGGCGGGTGGCTTTCGCGTTCCGGGCTGGGAATGGAGCCTGGAGCGCTTCTATCATCATTGGTTCGCCTCCGACCGCGCCATCCTTAGTTTTATTCAGGAGCTGGGCTGGCAGAGGGACGTGATCTTCCGCAGGCCGGTCACGGCGGTCTACTTCCGGGGGAAGTTCTATCCCATGGACAGCATCCCGGCTTGGCTGACCTTTCCCGGCTTGTCCATCCCCAATCGCCTGCGCAACTTGGCAGTTGGCGGGTTCCTCAGGCTCACCCCGTTTTGGAGACCGCTGGAGGCCTTCACTGCGGAATCCTGGATGCGCAGATATTTCGGCAAAGAGGTCTTTGAATCGCTGTGGAAGCCCCTCTTTGTCGGGAAGTTTGGGGAAGAAGCTTACCGCGATGTGAATATGGCCTGGTTCTGGGCCCGGCTTCACAGCCGGACTGCGAGGCTGGGGACCTTCCGTGGAGGATTCCAGGAATTCCTGGACCGGCTGGCCAAGGAGGTGGAGAGCCTTGGCGCGACCCTGCAGCTGCGCACGCCCGTCTCGCGGATCACGGCCGAGGTCAATGGACGGCTTTCCCTCCGGTTGCCCGACCGGACCGAACTCTACGACGCCTGCCTAGTCACCCTCTCGCCGAGCCTGCTCGCCAAGATGGCCCCCGGGCTCCCGGCCGACTACCTGGCCAAGCTCCTCCCCCAGCAAAGCATGGGCGCGGTGGTCCTGATTCTGGCTTTGAGCCACCAGCTTGCCGAAAGCGGAATCTACTGGCACAGTCTCGTGAAGGGGGAGGGCTTCCCCTTCCTGGCCTTGGTTGAGCATACCAACTACCTGCCCAAGGAGTACTTTGGAGGAAATCACATTCTCTACTGCGGCGATTATCTTGCAACGGAGCACGAGTACTTCCAACTCAGTCATGATCAGCTCCTGGAGCGATTCCTCCCCGCGCTTTCGCGCTTCAACCCAAACTTCCGTCCGGACTGGGTGAAAGATTCCTGGCTTTTCCGCACTCCCTATGCCCAGCCGATTCCCGTCCTCAACCACTCCGAGAACCTCCCAGGCATCCGCACGCCCATGCATGGTCTGTATTTCGCGAGCATGAGTCAAGTCTACCCTTGGGATCGGGGCACCAACTACGCTGTGGATCTGGCAAGGAAAGCAGCCCGCATGATGCAGCGCGACATGCGCCAGGGCTGAGGCTCGCGCTTGGACCCGCGAAATCCAGGCCTCTTTTCTCCGGAAGGTGCGGGGGCCGGAGGCCCAGCAGGACCTCGCCGGAATTGAGTCCCAGAGGAATCAAGGAGATACGATATGACCGGACAGGTGCCCCCCCAACCCCCGAATGAGGCAGAGGAAAAACAGGATGAGCAGTGGCCCGAGGGGAGGCGTTGGATGGAGAGACGCCGACGCGATCCGTTAAGCGGCATCATCTGGGCTGCGATATTCATCTGGGCGGGCTTGGCTCTGCTTGCTGGAAACCTGGGTCTCCTGCCCGCCAACCTGCTGATCACCGGCTGGGGGCTCGTTTTCACGGGAGCAGGGGTGATTCTGCTGCTCGAGGTTTTCATCCGCCTGGCGATACCCGTTTATCGCCGACCAGTAGTGGGGACGGCGCTCGTGGGCATCATTTTCCTGGGCATTGGCCTGCAGGAGATGGTGCGCTGGGAATTGCTGTGGCCCCTGGCCCTGATTCTTCTCGGCTCGGTCATCCTCCTGCGCAATGCCGCACGCGCGCGGTAGCCTTTGTCTTTGCTCCCAGCGGGGCTAGGCCCCGGAGCCTGAGTCCTGAGTCCTCTCCAGGAGCAAGAGAGACGCCCTCCAGCACTCCATCGTAGCGCTAGGGAAGCCGGCCGGCCGGAAGCCCAAGCTCCACCGGAAGGTGTCCCGCAAGAGGAGCTGGGGAGGCCCCCCCCGAGGGGACTCGGCCGCCACGGCGACGAGCACGCCCGGAAGGCCCCCAGCCCTGCCAGCCCCCTGGTGAATCCCAAGCCGATGCCGGGCCGGCCCGCGCGAATCCCTTCTGCTGTCAGCGCATCGCGAAGTGCGGTCCGCATGCCCTTTCCGAGCCGGTCCGTAAAGGGCAGGATTAACACGACCGGCCAGTTACCGGTGAAGAAGAACAGGGTCCTGGTAATAGCGAAAAGCGTGTGACCGGAGGCGGTCAACCCACTGCCCCGCGCGGTTCGATGGGGTATCCAGCTAGACAAGTGGGGGCGAGGAGACCTCGGATCATCTCCGCGGAAATGTCCGCGGAGAATCTGGTCGGGGTCACGACCCACAGGTTGCGCGGCAGCCCTGAAGGCTGTGGGGAGCGCCGAGAGGAGAGGTCAACGGGCTGATGCCCTTCCAAGGGTATTGCCACCCGGGACCGCCGGGTTTGGCAATCCTGAGGCTTCGGATCTGGGCGCCTTCCCTCAGACCGCGCGCCGATCCCCCCAAGAGGAGGACCGGGGCCGCCAAGGATCCTGGCTGAATGAGGCAGTCCGCGTCGTGAGGAAACCCGGTGGCAAAGCGGCAGCCTACCCGGTCGGCGTAGGGAGGGCGGGACTCGTCGGTACGCGAGTTGTCCAGCGGTTATACGTGACGACCAGTCCCGGCTTGGCCTGCTCCTGGGTCAACCACGTTTCCATCGCCTGTTGAGCCAGCGCTTGATACTGCGTGTCGGTCAAAGCGCGCATCTGGCGAGAGACCACGTTGATCAACTCCCAGCCCGAACTGGTCTGGACCGGCTGACTGATGGATCCCGGCTTCCTCGAAAAGGCCACTCCCGCGAGAGTCGGATCCAACAGAGCGCTCGGACTCCAGCCCAGATCTCCAGCACTGTCTTTGGTGGAGGTGTCAATCGAGTATTCGGAAGCAAGAACGTCCCAGGCCTGGCCGTTCGCCAGCTTCTGGCGAATGTCACTCGCGGTCGCTTTGTCCTGCAGGACAATGTGGCGGACGTGGACTTGGTCCTGAACCTTGGGAAGGCCCGCCGTGAGGACATCCTGCACCTTCTGGCGGTACAGATCCGAGGCAACCTGATAGCGGAAGTCCGCTTCGGTCATCCCGGTAACGCTTTTCAGGGTCGCCAAGTAGTCGTCCCTGTCGTGCTGATAAGCCTGCGCGGTGTAGGGGGTGGGGGTCGGCACCGCGATGGTGGCGGTTGCTGTGGCCATTGGTGTGAGCGCGGCGGCGGGGGAGGCGGCCGCCGTTGGAGTGGCCGTGGGGGTTGAAGTGGCGGGTTCCGGAGTGAGGGTGGGACCGGTGGGCGTGGGCGTGCCGTTCGGATAAAACCCAAAGAGCGTCTGGATCTGCTCATCGATCTCTGCGTTGCTCACCGTGATTCCCCGTCGGGCGGCCTCCTGGCGAATGAGACGATCCTGGACAAGCGAATCCAGGACCGATTGGCCGAACGTCTGGGAGTCCGAAAGCTCCGAGCTGATGAGCTGCATCTGCTGCTCGAAATCATTCTGCGACGTCCCGCTGCTCAGGTAGGAAGCAAAGGCGGCCAGTTGATTGTATTGCTGGATCAGCTGGTAGCGCTGATAACGAACCGCCACCTCGAAATCCCGCGTGGTGATGGATTGACCCCCGACAGTGGCCACAGGCTGGAGTTCCTGAAGGACGTCTTGATCGAGGAAGCCCATTCCGATGATGGCGGCCACGATCAGCACGACCAAGCCGGCGCCGAAGAGCACCCAGCGGCGTTGAACTTCGTCACGCCGAAGGTGCGCCCGCTGTTTTCGGGTGAGGGTGCTTTCTGTCCGCTGACGGTTTCCAGGCATGGATGCCTCCCGCAATCCGTGCCAGCCTCTGGGCCGCCTACCGCCTGGCCTCCGAGCTGCCCTCAGTCCTCAACGAAGGGAAGGAGGGCAAGGTGGCGCGCCCGCTTGATGGCGACCGCCAGTGACCGCTGGTGTTTGGCACAGGTACCGGTTTGTCGGCGGGGCCGGATCTTGCCCCGCTCCATGACAAAGCGGCGCAAGAGATCGGGCTGCTTGTAGTCAACCGCTGCCACCTGATCGATGCAAAACTGGCAAACGCGCGGCCGACGGATATACGAGCCGCGAGGTCCGCCCTCAAAGCCGCCGAAACCCTCTCCTCCTCGCGAACCTTCCTGAGACTCCTCCACGATAACCTCTCCTCCGGGCTGTCCGCCCTACGACCAATTCTCTCCGGCCGGGGTGCCAGCCCGATTGGGTCAGGAACCTAAGGCCGGTCAGAAGGGAAATTCTTCCTCGGCTGCGGGGCTTGCCGGGGCCTGCGCCACCGGCTCGCGTCGCTCCCCCAGCATGATCATTTCGCCCGCAACGATCTCCAGGGCAGCATGCTTCTTCCCTTCGCTGTCCTCCCAGCGCCTCGTCTGCAGGCGCCCCTCAACATACACTTGTTGGCCCCTGGTCAAGTACTGTTTGCAGATCTCCGCCAAGCTGCCCCAGGCGATCACGGTGAACCACTCGGTGTCCTCGCGCCGCTCGCCATCGCTTCCGACCCAGGTGCGACCAGTCGCCACGCCAAACGATGTCACTGGCTTTCCGGACTGGGTATAGCGCATCTCCGGATCACGCCCAATGTGACCGATGACCATGACCTTGTTCAGGCTGCGAGCCATGCTGAGCCTCCCTGTCGAAAAGCGCAGCCAGGGCCGCTCCTTCCTGCTGCGGACGGGTGGATCAAGACTCCTGACGGACAATGAGGTAGCGCAGGACCTGTTCGGTGAGTCGCAGGTTGCGCTCCAACTCAGATGTCGCCGCGGGCGGCATCTCGGCAATCAGGAACACATACAGGCCCTCGCGCTGCTTCTTGATCGGGTAGGCTAGTTGGCGCTTGCCCCACAAGTCGGTCTTCGTCAGCGAGCCGCCGGCCTGTGTAATCCAGCCCTTGATTTTCTCCAGGAACTCATTCAGGGCTTCCTCGTTGACCTCGGTCCGAATCACAAGGCCGAGCTCATAGTTGCGCATGGGGAATCCTCCTTCCCTCGGAATTGCCCCCCTTAGCCGACCCGGGACGGGCCGGGTGAGGAGCGGAAACGCAGGACAGGTTCCTGCGGCAACATGCATATTGTATCACGGCATATGGAGAGACCGGACTCAAAGAGGCTTGACTTGGTAGAGCTCCTCCGGCAGAAAGCCGCGTTCCGCGTAGTAGCCGCGGGTGCCGATGGCGGAGATCACAGCTAGGCGAGTGTAGCCTCGCCGCCGCGCAAGCGTTTCGGCATTGGAAAGCAGTTCACTTCCCAGTCCCACATGCTGCGCGGCGCCCTGCGAACCCGGATCCCCGACCTCCAGGCTCTGACCGTAGATGTGGATCTCACGGATCAAGGCGGCCTCGCGCAAATCAGGCCAGCCCAGGCGTTCCCCCGGCTCGTGAGGAAGGGAAAGCCGCAGATAACCCGCCAGACGATCCTGGCAGGTAACAAAAGAAAGGAAATGCTCCTCGGCTCCGCCCGTGCGGTAGACCAGTTCCTCCAGGCGAAGATCCTCCCGCCGCACTGGCTGGCCACGGATTTCCCGGCAGCGAATGCACTGACAGCGCAGGCCGCGCGAGGCGAGCACGCGCTGCGCTTCCTCCCGCAGATTGGACCGTCGATTCCCCGCAACTACGTGGTGGGCGGGAATATCGCGCACCAGCCGGCTGACGCGGCAGTACCGCGGGATGGTCGGCTTGATGGTCACCAGAAGTTCGATCAGCTGCTCGAAGCTGTAGGGATGATACTCGCCGCGCTCCCAGCTGGTGAACAGCTTGCTGTCCCGCAATAAGGAGGTCGGATAGATCTTGAGCTCATCAGGGCGGAGGTCCAGGTCGCTCCAAAGGGCCGCGAAATCGGCCCGGTCGCTGTGCTCATCAGCCCCCAGAAGATTGGGCATCCAATGCGCCTGGATCTTGAAACCCGCCGCCCGCAGGAGGCGGAAAGCCTGCCGCGTGTCCGCCAGAGTGTGGCCACGCTGGTTAAGTTCCAGAATGCGATCCTGAGTGCTCTGGACCCCGATTTGAACCTTGGTGACCCCGAGCGAGCGCAACCAACGCAGTTCGGCGGGCGTGATTCGATCCGGACGGGTCTCGATCACCAGACCCACATTGCGCCGCGTTGCCTGGGCGTTCCGCTCTTGTGCCTCCGCCAGAGTGGAGGATTCCCCGCCATTAAGAGCGTCCAGACACCGCTGGACAAACCTAGCCTGGTAGTCCCGCGGATAGGCGGTCCAGGTGCCGCCCAGAATCAGGAGTTCGACCTTGCCGGTCGGATGACCCACGGCCTCCAGGCTTTCCAGCCGTGCCGCCGTCTGCTCGTACGGGTCAAAGTGATGTTGCTCTGCCCGCATGGCGCCCGGCTCATCATGCAGGTAACTCTTGGGCATGCGCGCGTCGGTGGGGCAGAAGAGGCACTCTCCAGGGCAAGGGTAGGGCTTCGTCAAGACGGTGATGGTCGCGACGCCCGAAAGCGTGCGCACTGGCTTCATGCGCAGGGCTCTGAGAATCCGTTCCTCCTGCGGCAATTCCCCCGCTTGCACCATCTCGCGATAGACATGCAACAGGAAGTCCTTGGTGAGGTAGCCGTGGGCTGCGGGATGGCGGTGGAGGGCGGGCCGCAGACCAAGGCCGCCGTGCAGGTCCGTCAAGAGGGCGTGCGCGGCCGCCCGGCTCTCCCGGTCATCGTAGTCGCGCAGGGCACGCCACTCGCTGAGGCGCTCCTCCGGCGCAGGGTCGTAGGTATAATCCGCAATCGTGGACTGGTGCATCGCTCGACGCCTCGTCGATCTCAATCGGGAATTCTACCAAAGCTTCGCCTCGCCCTTCGCGCAGACCCGCCGGTCGGCAAGGCCCGGGGTGGGGCGTCTGATCGCCGCGATCCCGCCTCAGGTTCGCATCCTGGATCTGGGGTGCGGCTCCGCTCCAGTGCTCGGGCTCCTGGCCGCCCAGCATCATCGAGGTCCCTATCTGGGCCTGGACTTGAGTCAGCCGATGCTTGACTTGGCCGAGCAGGGCCTCTCCAAGCCGGTTTCCTTTCCTTTCCTGTTCCAGCAGACCGATCTCTTCGAACCGGGCTGGGCTCAAAGGCTGGCCGGTCCCTACGAGTGCGTTTTGTCCTTCGCTTTCCTGCACCATATCCCTTCCTACCCGGCTCGCCTTGCCTTCCTGCGTCAGGTTCATCAAGTGTTGAACCCGGCGGGGGATTTCCTCTGGTCGACCTGGCGCCTCACTCGCAGTCCCAGACTTTGCTCCCGCATCCTGCCCTGGTCCGTCGCGGGCATTCCCGAGTCGGAGGTCGAACCAGGAGACTATTTGCTGGACTGGAGACAGGGCGGCAGGGGAATCCGGTACGTCCATGAGATCGACGAAGCCGAAAGGATCCGCTTGGCCCAAGAGTCCGGCTTTGAGGAATGCGAGACCTTTGCCTCAGACGGAGAGCAGGGCAATTTGTCAGACTACTCGGTCTGGTCATTGCCGAGCGGGGACAGGCGCAGCGCCCTGAGTTCTACTCGGGGGCCACTCACCTAATTCTCGACGGCGAGCCCGCGCTTCCGGGCCCCTTTCCACAAGTCCCCTGAGTCCGGGGCTGGGTCCCCTGCGGCTCTGTGGACTCGAGAGGGTCAGGTAGGCGGAAGGGCCTGAGGGGACAGAGGTCCGGAAGCTTTGGAGATGATGCTGAGCCCCTCGACCATCTGACGGTTGAAGAGCAGAACGGGGGCGCGACTCACCAATTGAGGAAAGAATACCGGAATGAGCGTGGCGTTATAGAGGGGGACGAAATGGCGGTGACCCTGGAACATGAATTCAGCAAAGCTGAATTTTCCAGGCGCTTCCATTACCCCGAACATCTCGAACCCTTCCAGGCTGGCCCAAATCTTGTAGGAAACCATTCGCCCAAAGCCTGACCGTGTGAGCGCCGGTGGGCCCAGGTCGGTGCGTTGCTCCAGAAGCACGGCGATCAGTTTGTCCTTGACGGCCTCCCACGTGTCAAAACGAGCGACAGTCTCCCCGGGGCGGTGCAGGCGCGCGACAACGGCCTCCGAGATTTCGATGGAAGAGGCAGTGGACTCGTTGACGGCTCCGACCAAGCCTGTCGAGGTCACTGCAATTTTTCCCTTGACATGGTAGTGGGGTGTAATCAATTCCACTGGGACATGAGCCAGAAGTGGTTTGCCTTCCATCGTCACCTCACGCGGCCCGGAATGCCACGTACAAAGAACCGCTGTCCATGTCCGCCTCGGTCCAGATCTGCCCCCCCGCCCCCCGAATCTGGCGGGCGGCACCGCCCAGCGGTGAAATCGTATGATGATGTTCCGTATCGGTACTGAGCTCCGCCAGCTCGCTGGTGCTCAGCCGCGACCCGGAATCAATTACGGACAACGCCACCCATTCTCCAGGAGGCAAACCTTCCGCCTCGTCCAGGGTAAAGGGGCCAGCAGCTTCCCCGCTGCGCAGGTGAAAAAGGGCGATCGAGACCGGATCGTGTCGGCTGCGTGCAATCGCCCATCCCAGCAGGGTCTGAAGCCCCGCCTGCGCGACCTGAGGATTTCCGACAACCGCGGGATAGTCGCCCGCCAACTGGGCCTGGACATGGATCTTCTTGAGTTCGGCCACCTGTTCGGTAGCGCGCAGGGCAGATTGGAGTACCGAGGTCAGTGAGAATTCCTCACCCGCTCGGGCTGGGGCAGGGGACGGCGCTGTGGGCATCAGCTTGAGGATGGGTTGAACCACGGACCGGAGCCGCTGCAGATTCTCTCGATAGGGCGAATTAGGGGCCAGCTTGAGCAAGGCATCCGTCTCGACGGCCAGCTGGCTGAGGGCGCGTTGGAACTCGGGGCCAGCCACCTCCCCTGCAACGGCCGAGGGGCGCCCCTGGGGTTGAGCTGGCGGAGCGGACCGAGCCGGTGGCAGGAGATTGTGGAGCGCCTGCCCCATATAGAAGGCCAGCCCGCGCAGCAGAATCAGATGATGCTCTCCAAATCCCTGCGCGGAACTCCGGTTATAGATTGCGATGACCCCGGCCACCTGTCCTTCGGAAATGATCGGTACGTTGATCAGGCTCTGGACCATATAGGCGGTCTTGACCTTGAATCGGCCTTCACTCGGCGAAGGCTGCCGCACTACGGGCTGACCAGTGTGGATCACGTGGGTGAGGAAGCTGTCGCTGACCGCCATTTTCTGCAAGACCACGCGATCCTCTGGCGCCTCGCGGCTCGCCCGCAGAAAGAGCTCCCCGGAACCTGGCTCTACCAGGTACAGACTGGTATCCTCGGCTCTGGCCAGGTACGCCGCGGCCTCCACGGCCTGCCTCAGCAAGGTGTCCAGATCCCGGCATTGCGCCAGGACGCGGCCCGCCTCGAGCAGCACGCGGTACTCCTCGTTTTGGCGACGTAACAGCTCTACGCTGGACTGGAGCTTGGGCAGCGCCTGACGCGCGCTTTGCGTGACCAGGGCTTCCCGTTGCACCGCGAGGATAGATTCAATAAGGGCCTCAGGGCGATAGGGTTTGATGAGGAAATCCCGGACGCCTAAGCGGAAAAGGTCCCGGGCCGCTTCGGGCGAAAGTCGAGCTGCCAACACAATAGCCGGGGCCGTGTCGCCGCGCTCACGACGGGACTTCAGCCCGGCCAGCGACAGTCCTTGCATTTGCGTGATGTCAACTACGATCACATCCGCAGCCGGGGAATCGGGCCGGGCGACCTCGGAAATCAGCCCCTGAGGCGAAAGAACCTCGCGCATCAGCCACTCGCCGGAATCACTCGAATCGGCGATGACCAGCACGCGAGGTCGCGATTGCAGTTGACCGGTCTTGGGTTTCCAAACCAGGCTCATCGACGGGGCCTTTGCTTTCCTGTGGGCCCAGGGTCGTTTGCCGAATCGCGGGACCCCCTCCAACTCCTCCTATTATTGTACACTTGCCAGAGTCGATCCGCTACCTGCGAATGTTATAATCGCCGCGGCTTAAGCCGGGCAACCCGGCTCCCGCTTTTTCGGATCCAAAGGGTGGTCAGGATCGAGCCGGTTACGGCCCGGCGGGAGGAATCAATGTACGAGCGGGAGACGCTGGAACGGCTCCGCCGGGCATTGAAAGCGTGGGAAGAGACGACTCTTTCCCAGGCCCTCGGCCGATCCCCCGAGCGACAGCCAGAATTCCGAACCACCTCTTCCGATCCCATCCACCGGCTGTACACCCCGCTCGACATTCCGAATTTGGATACCCTCCAGGATCTTGGCCTGCCCGGAGAATTCCCGTATACACGCGGAATCCATCCCAGCCTGTACCGCGGAAGATTGTGGACCATGCGCATGTTTGCCGGATTCGGCACGGCGGAGGAGACCAATGCCCGCTTCCGCTACCTGAGGGAGGAGGGAGAGACCGGGCTTTCGGTCGCCTTCGACCTTCCCACCCTGATGGGCTACGACAGCGATGCTCCCGAGGCATTGGGCGAGTTCGGTGTGTGTGGAGTGGCCATCTCCTCACTGAAAGATATGGAAATCCTGTTGGCAGACATTCCGCTGGACCGAGTCTCCACGAGTATGACGATCAACTCGCCAGCGGCCGTCATCTGGGCCATGTACCTGGCCGTGGCCGAGAAGCAGGGAATCGCCGCCCAACAGCTGCGCGGCACGATTCAAAACGACATCCTCAAGGAGTACATCGCCCAGAAGGAATACATCTTTCCCCCTGAGCCGTCGCTGAGGCTCGTGGTGGATACCATGGAGTTCGGCTCCCTGCACGTTCCTCAGTGGAACACCATCTCGATCTCGGGCTACCACATTCGCGAGGCAGGCTCGACCGCCGCACAGGAGTTGGCCTTCACCCTGGCCGACGGCATGGAATATGTTCGCCGGGGGATTCAGAGAGGGATGCTGGTCGACCAGTTTGCCCCCCGGCTTTCCTTCTTCTTCAACGCACACAACGACTTCTTTGAGGAGATCGCCAAGTACCGAGCGGCACGGCGCCTGTGGGCCCGGCTCATGCGCGAGACCTTTCAGGCCAAGGACCCGCGTTCTTGGCTCCTGAGATTCCATGCCCAAACCGCTGGCTGCAGCCTGACCGCCCAGCAACCCGAGATCAATGTGGTCCGGGTGGCCCTTCAAGCCCTCTCTGCCGTGCTCGGCGGCACACAAAGCTTGCACACCAACTCGATGGACGAGGCCCTGGCCCTCCCCTCTCAAGAGGCCGTGACCACGGCGCTACGCACCCAGCAAATCCTGGCCTACGAGTCCGGTGTGGCCAATACCATCGATCCGCTGGGGGGGTCCTTCTTTGTTGAGGCCCTGACGGACCGCATGGAAGCTCAGGCCCGAGATTATTTTCGGCGCATCGACGAATTGGGGGGTGTCCTGCCTGCCATCCAGAGTGGCTTCTTCCAGAGAGAGATTGCCGACGCGGCCTACCGCTATCAGCACGAGATCGACGAGCAGAAGCGGATCGTGGTGGGGGTCAACGCGTTCGAAGACGAAGCCCCCATCTCGATCCCATTGTTACAAATCGATCCGGAAGGGTTGAGCCGCCAGGTCGCTCGCCTGAAGCAGCTGCGCCAGGATCGGGATTCCGGGCGGGTAGGTCAGGCCCTGGATCGGCTGCGCATCGCGGCGCAGGGGACCGAGAACCTGATGCCCCACCTGCTGGAGGCGGTCCGAGGCTACGCCACCCTGGGAGAAATCATCGCTGTTCTGAAGGGTGTTATGGGAACGTACCAGGAGCCGACCTGGGTCTAGGCTCGGGAGGACTTGAACCTCGGCAGCGCCATTCCACACGATTCAGGAGCCATCCCGGAATCGCTGGGCGTCAGGGTAGCTGGGCTGACCTTCCTCCTCCCGGGCTGAAAGGCGCCCGACGTGCTCGCCAGCACCCTGTGATCGGTGCATTCCTTCTTATCAGATCCGCGCCAGCGCTCGCCAGCTCCCTGCCCACCCGGATCGAGGGAGTTCAGTTCCCGAGGGCCCTACGGTACCGCGCGTGGCCGAGGCCTGGCAGGAAACGTTGTGCGCCTGTGGAGTGTGCGGCTGGCACAGTTGGGGCGTAGGCTCTAGTCACATGGCGTTGAGCGCTCACAGGGTGCCCAGAGCCCAGGATCCGAGAGGACCAGACTCTCTGGGAGACGATCGAACGACAGCCCACGGTTGGGGTCGGCGGTGCTCACTCCAAGCTGAAGCTCGAGCGGGGGGATCGGGTTCAGGGCCGGGTGAATTCCCCCTCCGAGGCGGCGCCTGGATGCCACCCTCGCCTTCGAAGCACCCCCTGAAGTCCTTGCCTCGAGAGCATTGAATATGTGTGGGCGTTTCTCCCTGGCGGCTGACCTCGACCGTATCGAGCAGGCTTTGCAGGTGCACCTGCCGGGATTGAGCCTGTCCCCTCGATTCAATATTGCCCCCACTCAGCAGGTGGCGGCCTTGACCAGCCTGGACCCTCTGCGCCTGGAAATGCTGCGCTGGGGCCTCGTTCCCTCCTGGGCACGCGATCCCAGGGTGGGTGCACGGCTGATCAATGCCCGAGCGGAAACAGCGAGCAACAAGCCCGCCTTTCGCTCCGCTCTCGCCAAGAGGCGCTGCCTGATCCTAGCGGACGGTTTCTACGAATGGGAACAGGTTGGGATCAAGGGCCGTCCTGCACGAAAGCCCTACCATGTCCGCCTCTCGTCCGGGGATCCCTTTGTCTTCGCCGGCCTGTGGGAATCGTGGCAGGACCCTCAGGGGAAGGAACTCCGCAGCTGCACGATTCTGACCTGCCAGGCCAATGAACTGATCGCTCGCTTCCACCAGCGAATGCCCGTGATCTTGGGTCCGCAGGCAGCGCGGAGCTGGATGGAACCCAGTCAGGTCGCGGGAGACCTGGTCCAGCTGCTTGTCCCTTTCGCCTCAGACCGCATGACCATTAAGGCTGTCGGCCCCATCGTGAACAATCCCCGAAACGACGTCCCCGCCTGCCTGGAACCAATCGGGTGATCCCGAGCGGGGCCCCAGCGCGTGCCACCCTCGATTCCGTTGGGCCTGCCTTGGCCAACGACCGCCGAGCGCTCCTCAGCGGATCAGCCGCGGGACTGGGATTTCCAGTGAAGCGATCCAAAGCTGCTGTGGCGGGTTCGAGAGCCTGGGCGCTTGGGCCGCCAATGACCGGAGAGCAAGCTTTCGGGTTGCAAAACCGGCTCGCGGGCGAATCCAACACCGGCCATCGTCATTCCCTCGATGACCCGGTCGGTTCCAAAACCGATGCGCCTCGCCAAGGCCGGACTCCGCGCGGTTACCTGTGCGCCAGCCTGCGCTCTCCCCAGCGCGCCAAGAGCCACAACCCAATGGCACAGAGGGCGGACCCGATCCCGAGCGTCAGGAAGCAATCTTGCCAGAACTGGACGGGGAACAAACGAATCAAGGAATCTGAGTAGGAAAAGAGCCAGCTGTTCCCCTGAAAGAACAGATGGTGGAAATCCACAAAGAACTGGTCCCAGGCCAACGTTACCAGCGCAAGGATACCCGCCAACAGGACGATGGTCAGAACCGCCCCGTACTGCACCGACCTCGCCATCTTGGCGGCATCTTTGCGGGACAGGTAGAGAACGCTCGCCAGGGCAACGATCAGGGACACTACCCAGAGGATCAGGGCTCCATGAACAACGCCTTTCACGTCGGACATGTGGCGTAGCTCCCTTGCGTTGTACAGGGGCGAGCCGTCGGACAGACGCTGGTTGGCCAGGAAATCAATCCCCTGGTTGTTCACGAGATACTGACGCGAGATGTCCGCCCAATGCAACCGGTCTTCGACCGTGAAGCCATAAGGGTCCGGAGGAAAACTGGCTCGGCGGTATTCCCAGTTGATAAAGACCGGGGTCAAGAGCAGGCAGACCCAAGAAAGAACCAGGACCAAGGGAATGGATATGAAGAGCAGTGCACGAAAGACTCCGATCGCCTTCATGGGGACCTCTTCCCAGACTGGGATCTCTCTCCGCAAGCTGCTGGGCTAACTCCAAGAGTTACTGAGGGGCAAGCTCCCGCAGCCCTCCGCTGAGCACGAAATGGATCACCATCGAGTTCGTCAGCTGCTCCACCGGGGCCCAGTCGTCGGTGAACACTGGACCCGGCCCAGGAGCCGACTGGAGATTCGCCACCGTGCGATCCAGCACATCCAGAAGGAAGCGCCCGCCCTCGGACTTCGGTTCGGCCGATAGAAACTCATCGCGATTCGCGAGGAGATTTCCAACCTGCGTCGGCTGGCACGTCGCATAGAGGATGCTATTGAGGCTGTCGGGAACATCCACCACGTACTCGCTGGGGAAAACCGTGTGCACCGTTGAGGCGATTCCGTCCAAGAGCCGGCGGTCATCAGGCAGGCGCGCGATGTTCATCACCAGCACGCCCTGGGGTTCTAGATGCTGGCGCACGACCTCAAAGAATTCTTGCGTCGTCAGTTGCCAGGGGATGTACGGCGGTCGGTAGGCGTCCACGACGATTACGGAGTAGGTCCTGCGGCTATGCTCGAGCCCCCAGCGTCCGTCCTGGGCAATGGGATTGAGATTGGGCTCGTTCATGTCAAAGTACTGCCGTCCAACTTGAAGGATAGCAGGATCGATTTCGAAACCGTCGATAGGAATCGGCCCGAAGGCCGCCGTGAACTGCCGGGCAGACGTCCCGGCGGCCAGACCGACGATCGCCACCGAGTCGACCATGGCGGAAGAATAGGGAGGCCGGTTGAAGAAAGGGGCGGAGAGAAAATAGTCCCAGGTGCCATACGTAGCCAGTTGGTTGGGATCGTAGATCGAGTGCACCCCTTCGCCCTCGTTGAGCAACAGGTAGCGGGTACTGCCGCGCTGGATCACCTGAATGTAGTTGTAGGCCGATTCCTTCTCAAAGATCTGGCCCACCGTATCCTTGATCGTGCCCCGCACGCCGAACACGATGAGCAAGACCAGCACGAGGGGCATCCAGGCATGGAGCAAAGCCGCCCGGCGACTGCTTCGCCACATTCCAATTAGGCCGACGGCCATCAGCAACGCGGAAAACAACAGGAAGGTCCGGGCCGTGCCGATTGCTGGAATCAACCAAAGGACCGGCAAAAAGGTACCGAAGATCGAACCTAAGGTGGAAACCGCATAAAGCTTTCCGGACACATCCCCGGCCGTCTTGACCTCCCGCATAGCCAAGCGCATGGCGAAGGGCGACACGCACCCCAGGAGAGTCACCGGGACGCAAAAGAGAATCAGAACGGCTGCGAAGGAGCCGAGAGCTACTGCCGCTTGGAGGTTCGCGACCGCGTTCGCCGCGGCCTGCAACACGGGCCGGCTGACTACCGGAACCACGCCAGCCGCCAGGGCGGCCCAGGCAAGAATCCCATAGAAGACCAACGGATCCGGTGAGCGGTCGGCCCACCGGCCTCCAATGAAATACCCGACGGTCAAATACAAGAGGATCAAGCCGATAATGTTGGCCCACACCAGATTGCTTGTCCCAAAAACATTGCCCAGCAGCCGGGAGGCGCAAAGCTCAATCGCGAGAGCGGTCATTCCCGAGGTAAAGACGGAAAGCGCCAGATAGCGGGGAAGTTGCATTCGAGTAGAAGGGAGTGCAGCACCGAAGTTGACGGCGGCGGATTTGGCGACCTGTGGCAGCGCCCGCCGATTATACGCCTGATGATGGCCCCAGGATGGGCTTGCCCAAGCCCCCAAACGGAATCCCGTATGTCTACCAACTTGAGCCAGCGGCGATGCAACAGGGACGTCTTTATCGAGTCGGCATTCTTGGAAATGATTTCGCCTCTGCGGGTCGCGGCCTGCCTTTGAGCGCTCTCGCGGTCGACCACCAGCGCCGGGCCCTTCCCCATCCGCGCGGCGGGCGGCGCTCGAAATGCGAGCAGACTTCTGAGTTGGGCCCCCGGTCGTGCGCTTGTCATGCGGCGCAGCTCCAGGTGCTGACCCCTGCCCGATGGGAAAGGCCTACCCTCAGCCCGGCGCCTCTCCCCATTCTCACCTTCGCCGTCGCCGCTGCGCTTGGAACCCTGCCCTGGTCCGATGGCTCGGAGGAGGGCACCCAATTCGATTACAAGGTTGAGGATCAGCCCAGGACCGGGGGGGCTCGCGGGTTCTTTCCCCTGGGACAAGATTGGCGGTGTCGCTTTTTCCAGGGCCTGATGGACCTGCTTCCCTGGCCAACCATCCCCGCTCCTACTCTGGCCGCGATCGCCATCCAGCTCCTCTGGGGAGCCCGTGGGGTTAACCACGAGCCGATTGAATCGGCAATCGAGGGACGCCCGCCTCAGGCGTTGCTTCCGGATCGTACGCTGATCGGCCATCCGGCGATTTCCCTTCCCCCGCTGCATTTGCCGCCCAATGCAAAGGCTTTCCCCATGGGGGGACGGGCAGCTTTCGAGCCGGCCCATGCAGTCGCTGCCAGCTTGGCGCCCCTGCTCCTTGGCTCGGCAGCGGACCGTAATGAGCAGCCCACAGCGCTATGTAGGGCCCAGCGGGCCACTCGGGGATCGATGCGGCCTGGCAATGGGCAGAGCCATGATCCCGTTCTCGGAACTCAGCCTTTCACCAATTCACGCTGGTGCTCCGCTCTCCGGGAATCGCCATTGGTTCTCCGATGCTCAAGAGGGTAAGCTTTGTTATGGCAACTTCGCCCGAAGGCGGGGGATTGCCCTACACTGGAGGGTCCGTTTTCCCTTCGCGGGCGAGGGGCAGGATTTGGACCCCCAGGGGCATGAGGCGATTCTTGCGGTCTTGGCGGAGCCAACCGCGCTGGGGGCTCTGGTCGCCGTGGGAACGGCCCAGTCCCTGTCGAACGTAGTGCGGAGGAGCATTACAATCTCCGCAGGCCAGAAATGCTGGTGGGGCGGTAGCCCTCGAACCCAGGCGGAGGCTGGTGTGTTCCAGATTTCCCCCCAGGCACGGCCTGCAAGGGCCGCCACTGGGCTTTAACTGCGGCACGTCCTTCCTGGGGGCCAAGAACTTTGAGTAAACCACCCAGGATCGCCCTCTGGTCTGCCAGCAGTGCTAGGCCGCGGCCCCTTGGATCATTGGATCGGCGGGCAGGGACTTTGGTGAACCTCTGGTCGCGACCGACGAGTTCAGAAGTCCTTTGGGTGCCGACGATTCGGGCGGCTTTCGGTCCCCTGCCGGCTACCTCTCGGGTTCGAGTTGGCGCTGGGCGGCCTCGGATGATTGCGTCTGTCACATCTGCAAAAGGGTAAGCGGCACGGTCTCCGGCCGCCGTTCGCTCTTATCATAGAGACAGATGGAGAAAGAGGCCTGACGGCCATTCAGTGGGGGATGCGATCGTTGCCGCTCTTGAGGGGGCGGCTCGTCTTGCACTCGACTAGGCGTAGATCAGCTCCAATGGTCACGACCAGACTTCCCCCGCCTGCCACTTGCCATGGGCCAGGGGCTGAGGGGCGCATCGAGGGGCGACTAACCAACAGAGGCGTCCACTTGCCGACGGGCCTTGGCACCATGCGCCTGTTGACCCGCGCGAGTCCCCTGCTGACGAAGATTGAGGAAGCCACGATCCTAAGTTTGCGGCCCAGGCAATTGCCATGACCCCCCTTGTGGACCGTTTTGGTCGTCGGGTGGAGTATCTGCGGATTTCGCTGACGGACCGCTGCAATCTCCGCTGTATCTATTGCGTGCCGCCCGAAAAGGTACACTGGAAGCATCGCGATGAAATCCTCAGCTTCGAGGAAATCGCCAGCGTGGTCGAGGCCGCCGCGCAGCTGGGAGTCCGTAGAATCCGGCTCACCGGAGGGGAACCCTTGCTGAGGCGCGATCTTCCCCTGCTGGTGCATGAGATCGCCGCGATTCCGGGCATTGAAGAAGTCAGCTTGACGACCAATGCGACCCTGCTTGAGGACCTTGCCGAGCCGCTAGCCAAATCTGGACTCAGACGGGTGAATGTCAGCCTGGACACGTTGCGGCCCGACCGCTACGCCCGCCTGACTCGCGGAGGTGTGGTCGAGCGTGTTTGGCGGGGCATCGCGGCTGCGGAGCGCGCCGCGCTGCTCCCGATCAAGCTGAATGCCGTTGTGATCAGAGGACTAAACGATGATGAACTGGAGGATTTGGCGCGGCTCAGCCTGGAGCGGCCGTGGCACGTCCGCTTCATTGAATTGATGAGGGTCGGAGACCTGGATGAGTGGGAGCCGGACCTTTCAGACCGTCAGCGGGGATTCCTCCCGGTCGAAGGCATGCTGGAAAGCCTGAAGGATCTGGAATTGCAGCCGACCAACGAAAAGACAGGCTTGGGGCCTGCCCGTGTGTACCGGGTGCCGGGGGCTCAGGGGACGATCGGGTTTATTTCAGCCATTAGCGCAAACTTCTGCTCGACATGCAATCGCCTTCGCCTGACCTGCGATGGGCGCCTGCGCCCCTGTCTCCTGGCAGCACAAGAGGTGGACGTGCGAGAGCCCATTCGTCGAGGCGAGGCCCTCGGCCCGTATCTTGAGCTTGCAGCGAACCTGAAGCCTCAGGTTCACGACTTGGCCGCCGGCCAACAGCCGGGATCCCGCTGGATGGCTCAGATCGGCGGATAATCCCGGCTCTCGTGCGGCAGGAACGGCGCTTCGTTGGCCACTCAAGGGAGCACGAGTTCGGGACATGCCTGAAATCTTTCTTCCCGACGGCGGAAGGTTGCATTACCTCGATTTGAACCCGTCCGGGGAGCATGCGGTACTTCTGTTGCACGGTCTAGGTGCCACGGGTGAGTCTTGGTTGCTACAGACCCCCGCCCTCACCCAGGCCGGGTATCGAACCATTGCTCCCGACGCACCAGGCTTTGGGGGGTCAACGCGCCCGAAGGGGGCAATGAACATCACTCAGATGGCGTCGCCCATGGTCTTCCTCCTGCACTCGCTCGAGATCGGCCGCGCCGATGTTGTAGGTCTCTCAATGGGCGGGACGCTGGCCTTGCAACTAGCCCTGGAGCACCCTGAGACCGTGAAACATTTGGTCCTGGTGAGCACGTTTGCCCACCTGCGAATAGGAAAGCCGCTTTTGGTTCCTTACTATGCGGCCCGGATTCTGCTTGTTCTGGTGTTCGGTCCGCGCGCTCAGGCCTCAACCGTCGCTCACCGAGTGTTCGCCGACGACAGCCAGGAGCCCCTGCGGCAGACTTTCATCGAGGAGATCGCATTAGCCGACCCGTGGTCCTACCGGGGGGCGATGCGAGCCCTGGCCACCTTTGACGTGCGCCGTCGGCTCGGCGAAATCCGCAGCCCGACCCTGGTCGTGGGTGGAGATTGCGACACGACGATTCCCCTCGCGGTCCAGAAGGACCTGGTGAGCGGAATTCGTGGGGCCCAGCAGGCCATCCTGCACGCCGCCGGCCACGCGGTGAATGTGGACCATGCCGAGGAGTTCAACCGAATCTTGGTGGGGTTTCTGGCATCGTGAAGAGCGCACCGGATCGGGGCGGCGGCCCAATCCGAAGTCTTGCGGGAGTTCAGAACTCCTGAGCGCCAAGACGTGCTGCCTTCTGGAATGAGGATTTTCGGGAACGGTGCGGCCCACGAGGGTCATCGAGCACCCGGGCGGAATCTGGGCCGCCGCGACCGCCGGGGAGATTTGTGGAGCAGTGTGTTACACTTCACTCTTGAGCACAAACTGGGTCCCTCACCGCTCTGCCTAATCGGATTGGAGACAAAATGGAAACGAAGCTCTATGTCGGGAACCTTTCGTATTCCACATCAGAGGACGACCTGCGTGGGCTGTTCGCCCAGGCCGGCTCGGTCAAATCTGTGACCTTGATCACAGACCGAGACACAGGGCGGTCCAAGGGATTCGCCTTCGTCGAGATGGAGACCCAGGCTGAGGCGCAGAAGGCAATCGGCATGTTCAACGGCTCTCAGCTTCACGACCGTCCCTTGACTGTGAACATGGCACGCCCACGCGAGGAACGGGGACGAGGGGCTCCCGACCGCCGGCGCGACAGTTCCTCGCACCGAGGCGGCAACCGCCGATCGTGGTAGGCGCAGGAAGGGCGCGAGAAATCGGACCGTTGCTCTTGGTCCCGAGGCGTCCGGGCCATGTAGCGGGGGACGATTTCGCAGAGGTCGCCGACCGCCGGCCGCAACGAGGGCCAGACTCGCCGGAATGAGGTGGAAGGCCGCGGCGGGAAAGGGATTCTGCGGATCGCCGAGGGAAGTGCAGCGCCCTGTTGGAAAAGACTAGCTGCCAGCTGGAACTGGGCTAGCGCATCCTCGGGCCGAAAGCCTCGCCGACCCCTCGGTTTCAGTGTATGACCTCGTCAGGAAAAGTCCCAGACCTCGTTCATTCCTATCGGGTGCGTTCAGCAGTGGTTCTCCCGTCTGGATGGCTGAGGCCGCATTGGGGCATCGATTCGATCCGTCTCTGCGGAAAAGCCAAGCCCATTCCGGCAGCACCTGGCACGATTCGCTCAGCGGGTACGATGCTCTGCGCCACCCGCGCGAGCAGTCGCGCAAGGTCGAAGTCCGCGCCGAGGGGGTGTTGCCGGAGTGAGAATCAACTCGCCCAAAGTTGATCGCTCGAGGTTCCGGACTCTCTCGCGCAGGGTGCGACCATTACCGCCAAGAGCGCCCCCAAGAAGATTCTCCCCTGGAAAGGCATCTTTCCGGCCCAGGCTTCTGCCCCTTGACCTCGGATCCTCGAACGCCAGAGAAGTCTGAACCGCCGGCGGCCTACGGCGGGCTGGCCCGCGCCAGCCGTTCCGATCCCAAGCGCCTCAGACCAGCAAGTCACTGCGGTCCGTGGGCCAGGGACAGAAAGACATCCGGACCGAAGGGGCTCCGGCGGCGTAACGTACCGGCGACCCTCAGTACCTCCGCCAGCGATGATTATGCCGGCTTGGGGCGACCCAGGATCCTTCCGAATGCCCGGCTTCCATGCGCCTTCCAGGGCGCCTTGATCTAGAATTGCTTGGACTTCTTCTCCGGAGGCTGAGGGTCACCGGGGAGAGGATCAATCTCCAGCAGGAATATTCCCCTCGGATGAGTTGCTTGGTTGGCCCGCTCCAGGAGCCGACGCTCAGGAACACTTTGGTGGGGAGGTCTCAGAATGGACCTGGCTTCCTTTGGGATTCTGGCAAGCACGTTTGTGGGCTGGGGTGTTGGGGCTTTTGTGGAGAAGTTGGCTGCCGACCGAGTGGGACCCCAGGGCGCGTTCTGGCACGCGCTTGCTTATGCTCTGGTGGCGACCGTCTACAGCCTGGTGGTATTCAAGTTCGGGGCCCTGATGCGCTCAAACCCCTCCGGCGCCGGCCTGGCGCTCCTGGGAGGGGCACTAAGCTCCTTTGGGATCGTCGGGTCATATCTCCTTCTGTCCCGAGGCGAGGCCTCCCGAGTCATTCCGATGACCGCGCTCTACCCTGCCCTCACCTCCGTGCTGGCCATCCTGTTTCTCCATGAAAGCAAAGATCCCTGGAAGCTTCTTGGAATTGCGCTTTCGCTCGTGTCAATCTTCCTCCTGACCCGCTGACCAACTTGCACCGGACCGCTCCGGGGCCCTCATCGCGCCCCGTACAACCATTCTCCTCTTCGGCCAATTCTCATGCCGGCCCCCTCCAGTACAAGATCCACGGGGGCCGGGCACCCCGGAGGCGGCGATCCGGTCGTGCCAACGTGGATTATCCGCTTGGAGTGAACCCTCGCCCAAGGGTCCCGATCGGGAGAGTCCTTGTTCAGGGCTCAGAAGCCGCCAGCCAGCGCGTCGGCGCAGGGACTCGCTTTCCGGCCGAGGCCATCGCTCATTGGGGGCTGGCGAAGAGCCGCTTGCAATTCCCGGAACAGGAAGTCGGACCCGGCCCGCCTTCTTGAACTGGCGCTTCACGGTCTGGCGGCCATCCAACGGGGTGTGCGTGCTCTGCGAAGCTGTCCCCTTTAGGGGACAGAGAACGTCACGACCCAGGTCCACAACTGCTCTGCTGGTGCCAATGCGAAAAGGGCTGGTGTACACTGGGTGGAGATTCATGAACTGACTGGAACTCGGCCGACAAGAGACTGAGGCGTTTATGATCTCCTCCGCGCGCAGGAGATCGCACACCCTCAAAGCGAAGGAGGACTGGCTATGCTTGATTTTTCCACAGGGTTCGGAAGGCATGTCGGTGCCAGGTTGCGGCGTCAGCAGGTCATCTGGCTGACGACCGTGGACCGCCGGCTTTGCCCTCAGCCCAGGCCTGTCTGGTTTCAATGGAATGGTTCGACGATCCTGATTTTCAGCCAGCGCCAGGGGGCCAAAGTCCGCCATATCCAGCGGAATCCCCATGTCGCTCTAAACCTGAATTCCGATCCGTCAGGGAATGAGGTGACGGTCATCCTCGGGCAAGCCCGCGCGCTCAAGAGATGGCCTTCAAGGGCGCGGCTCGCCGAATACTTCAGGAAGTACCGCCGCGGGCTCAAGGAGCTCGGCATTAGCGAGGAAGCCTTCAGAAAGGACTACTGCGTTCCCATTGAAATTCGACCAACGACTCTCCGCGGTTTCTAGCCGCATTCAGGCGGAACCAGGTCGGCCTGAGAGGCCAGCAAGGTCGCAAACAAATCGCGGGATCCGCTGGCCGCTCAGGGTAACGTGGTTGGGGCCCCGCACCCGCAGGCACGCAAATCAAGCTTCCGTTCGCGAACTAACCCGGCGAGCCTGCAGACCTGGCTCGGGACAGCACGGGAATGGTTCCTCAGCGGGGAAAGATCCAGGATCTGCACCCCCTCCGGGCGGCTTACAGGAGCAGGTGCGGGTTCTGGTCTGACGGTTCGAGGTTCAATCGATTGAGAGTCACGTGGCTGCCTGGAGGGAAGGACCCCCGTACCAAGCCTCGGATCGGCTTGTCGAGGCACCCCGATCATCCGGCGATCAAAGGGCAGGCGCCGAAAAGCCAGTTCAGCGAATCGAGGCGCTGGTCCCCTCCTTCGTCGCCTATTCTGGTCCCCTGTCAGGATTCGCTGGCAGGGAGATATGATGGCATCCCTCCGGCTAGTCATGACGGCTAGATCGCTACCCACGTGAGGAAAGGAGTAGATGCCCAGCGTCCGAGGTCGACGCAACAACGCTCTGATCCTCGCCTTAGCCCTTCTGGCTGTGGCTTATGTTCTCTTGCTAGACTTGCTCCCCAGCCTGACGGGAAGCCTGCGCCTCGACGGTCTGCTCGGAGTCCTGCTGGGGCTGTACGTCTGTTCTCATCCGGCGGCCAACCTGCTCGATCTGCTTCTTTTTCCTCGTCAATCTGCGCCCTATTTCGCCTCCAAAACGTCACTGCTGGGCTGGCTTGCACTGAACATTATCGTCCTGGCGGCGGGCTGGATCGACATCTTTCTCAGCGCCACCCAGCTCGCCAGCCGTGTTACCTAGCACGGCAATCACTCGCGGCAGGCGGCACCCCGCGGCGGTTCCATGAGAGGGGCTTGCCGCCGGTCCGGGAAGAAGACCTGAGAGGAAAGGACGCCGCGAGCCAAGTCTCAGCCGAGACGGCTCGTCATTCAGTGGTTGTGCCGGGCAGGAGAGGGAGGAAGACCTGGAAGGTGGTCCCCTGCCCTTCGACGCTCCGGACCTCAATGGACCCGCCGTAGGCCTGGACAATCGACTGGACGATGGCTAGGCCCAAACCGGAACCCGAAATCTGGGACTCCTTCTCGCCATAGGACTGCGTGCGAGCCTTGTCGATTCGATAGAAGCGATCGAAGAGGTGAGGAACGTGCTCTGGAGGGATTCCCGGCCCGTTGTCTGAGATCTTCAGCCAGCCAATGTCATGGCCCTCGCGCGGGGTCCTTCCTGTCTCCACCTCGACGCGAGCTTGGTCGCCGCCCTTGTATTTGATCGCATTCTCCACAAGATTGGTTAGCATTTGCGAAAGGTATCCGCGGTCACCCCGAACCTGGGCCTCGCCCAGCTGGCCAGCCACCAGAGTGACCCCGTTCTCTCTGGCCAGGGGGGTCAGCCGGTCCGTGACATCCGCCGCCAGCTCGGCCAGATCGATATCCTCCTTGCGCAGGGCGGCTTGTCCGGAGTCCATTCGCGCCAAGGTGAGCAGCTGATTCACCAAGCTCGTCATTCCCTCATTCTCGCCCTGGATGACCTCCAGAGATTTCCTTAGATCCCCCTCGGGGCGCGGCCGGTCCAATGCCCGGTTGCATTCGAGCTCGATGATTGAAAGCGGGGTCCGCAGTTCATGGCTGGCATCCGCCGCGAATTGTCGCTGCCGCTCGAAGGCGGCCTGAAGTCGATCTAACATGTGGTCAAAGGTGTCGGAGAGTTCCCCCAGTTCGTCGTCGCGTCCCAGACGCAACCGGCGGCCGAGATCACTTTCTCCGATCTCCTGGGCTGTTCGAGTGATCTGCTGGACGGGGCGCATGGCCCGGTCTGCCAACCAGAATCCTCCGCCGAAGGCAATGACCAGCGTACCGACAAAAATGAGGGCCAGAACCAGCGCTAAGCGGGGCAACTGCCCGGATGGATCCACCGGGCTGCCCAGGATCAGAACCCCCGTCCATTGGCCACCGATGGCGAGAGGGGTGACCACAAACAGGTAGGCACTCCCCGGTCCGGCCGCCTTGCCATTCCCTTCGGAGAGAGTGTAGGGAATGGGGGAAGTGGATTCCGAATCAATCTGCCAGTCCTGCAAGACCTGGTTGAGGTCCGCAACCTGATACGTACCGATTCTCTGCAATAGAGTCCCGTCCGGCCCCACAAGCCCAAGAACGTCCTCATTGCCCAGGAGAGGCAGGGTGGTTTCCGGAGGCTCGAACGCTTCCGGCACTCCCAGCCCCTGCCCGATCGCACGGAGCAACAGGTCACGATAATAGGTGCCCAACTGAGCGGACGTGGTCATGAGGCGGCTCCGGACCTCGGAATGCTGCACGGTGACCTGGTGGAAGTAAATCAGGAGGCTGAATCCAGCCAGGATCACGCCCAGCACAGCCACGAACCAGAGCGTCAGCCGGAAACGAAAACCCCGAACGAATCTCCACAGCCGCGGGAGGATTGCAGGCCGGACCGGCTTCAAGTCCTTCGTCATCCCAGCTCCCTCCCGTCGGGTTCGTCGAGGCGGTAGCCGGCTCCCCGCACCGTTGTTAGAAGCTTGAGCGGGAACCCATCATCAATCTTTCGCCGCAGGCGGCGGATATAGACGTCAATGACATTGCTTGCGGGGACGAAATCGTAATTCCACAAGTGGGACTCAATCATCTCGCGGGTCACCAGCCGGTTGGGATTGCGCATCAAGTACTCCAGCATGGCGTATTCCCGCGTCGTGAGTTCAAGCGTTGCTCCGCCTCGCTGCACCTGGTGGGTTGCGGGGTCAAGCGTCAGATCACCAACCTCCAGACGACTGCTCTTCTCCGCCTGATTGCGGCGCAGGAGGGCGCGCAGGCGGGCTCGCAGCTCCTTCATCGAAAAAGGCTTGACCAGGTAGTCATCGGCCCCGCTGTCCAGGCCCTGCACTTTGTCCTCTATGGCATCTCGAGCGGTCAGCATCAGGATAAGAGAGCGCACCCCCTGAAGGCGTAAGTCGCGGCACACCTCGAACCCATCCTTCTTGGGGAGCATGATGTCCAGGATGATCAGGTCATAGGAAGTCGACAAGGCGTAGTTTTCCCCCTCTTCCCCATCATAGGTCGAGTCGACCGCATAGCCGTCCTCTTCCAGGCTTGAGCGAAGGGAATGATGGAGGCGGTGATTGTCCTCAACAAGGAGAATGCGCATACGTTGTCTCCCTGGACTAATCTTCGCCCTTTCAGATTAATGGAAGATGACAAGTTCAGGAGACCGCGGGATGCCATGCACGGATTCATCCGTTTGTCACTTTTCTCCTTTATAGTCTGGCAATCTGATCGGACTATTTGGAGGGTAAATATGGCACTCAATGGACAGACTGGCCCGGTGAATAAGCAAATCCCAGCCCTTTTGGCGGCCATGGCTATTTCCTTGACTGTCGGGCTGGTCATGGCCGCCATCGGCCTGAGTGCGATTTCCAACGCAAGCTCTGTGCCCCTCAAATCTGCCCCGACCTCCAATTCGGGCGGGAGCGGCGATCAGGTGATGATCCAGCAGATGCAGGCCGAGATCTCCCAGTACCAGGCCCGCGAGAAACAGTATCAGGCGGAGCTCCAACAGGCCGCGCAACAGCTGAACCAGGCTAAGACCCAAGCGCAACAGGACCAGTCTCTGATCAACGCCCTCCAGGACGCTGGGGTGATCCAAGTAATGCAGAACGGGCAAGTCTTCGTTCCCAGCGGCCTTGTCGGCAACTTCAGCTCCGGCGGCGGCTAGGCCTCGGCCGGACTTGCATTCTTGTTGGGAGACTCATCATGTTCAAACAGACCAAGATATTTCTGCGAATTTGGATCGTGCTCACATCGCTAGCCGCCTTTGGCCTTGGATGGGCCGCCCTGGCTCACTCTCCGAAGCCGGCCCCGCTCTTGGGTTCTCAAGCCAGCTCCGCGTCCTCGTTGGCTGCCCAATTTCCACCGATCCCCTCCCTGCAGCAGTTGCAGCCCAGCAGCGCATCGACTTCCTCCGGTACCTCCCTGAACTTCTCGCTGGCCCCCTCAGCGAACGTGAGCGCGCCGCTCCTTCGCACCATGGGCTCCTGATGGAATACGACCAGTTCTCGGCCATGAACACCACCGTATTGGTTGCGGCGGAGGGCTCTGCGGAGAGCCTAAGACCGGGATTCGAGACAGTCCGCCGATATGTCGCCGAATCCGAACGGAGATTCTCGCGTTTCCTTGAGGAAAGCGAGCTCAACCTGCTTAACCGCGCGTCAGGTCAGTGGTTCCAGGCCTCCCCAGAATTGTTCGGCCTCGTCCAAGAGGCTCAAACCTGGCACCACCTCACCTCCGGGCTCTTTGATCCCTCACTTCTGGGCGCTATCAGGCAGGTCGGCTATGACCGCAGCCTCCCCGATAGGAGGCTGAGACCGGCCCCCCCAGCTGGCCCGCCAGTGAAATGGACGCGGCCTCGCTTTGAGGAGACCCTGGTCGACCCCGATCAGCAACGGATCTTTTTGCCTAGGGGAGTCCAAATGGACCTTGGAGGGATTGCCAAAGGTTGGATCGCCGCACGAGCGACGGAAATGCTGAGCAACTTCAGCGACAGCTGCGCCGTGAGCGCAGGCGGCGACATGGCCCTGCAAGGTCTTCCCAAAGGCCGAACCGCATGGCAGGTGTCCCTGGAAGACCCGCGCGATCCCCATCGGGTGGCCGTCGTGCTCAGCGTGAGGCCGGGAGCGCTGGCCACCTCTTCCGTGACCAAGCGCCGCTGGGTCCAGGGCGACCAGCCTCGCCATCACATCCTGGACCCACGTTCAGGCCTTCCGGCTGAGTCAGAATGGCTGAGTGTCACCGTCTGGACCGAATCGGCCACCGGAGCCGAGGCGTTCGCCAAGGCTCTGCTGATCGCCAGCCCGGAGGAGGCAACGAGCCTCTCAGGCCGCGTAGAGGGACTCCGATTTATAGCCATTCGCAAGGACGGAACCTTGTGGGGATCATCCCGAAGCCAGGAGATACTGTATGTCCCAACGTGAAGAAAGTGGGAATCCCAGGTCCATTAAGCAGGCCGCCCCCCCACTCGGCTGGATCGCGGTGGGCCTGACTGCCGTCGTCGCCGCCTCCTCCGCCCTGGCCCTAGCCTTGCCAGGCAATTCGGCGCTGCGCGGCCTCCTCAACTGGGCGTTTGCGCTCGACACACCTCAAGCCACCTGGTATCTCACTCGGGCGGCCGGGATCTTGGCCTATCTTCTCCTTTGGTTCTCCACGGTATGGGGTTTGGCGGTTGCCAGCAAGATCTTTGACCGCCTGCTGCACAGGACTTTCAGTTTCGAGTTCCACCAATTTATCTCCTTGCTGGCCCTGGGGTTCATCGCGTTGCACGTTTCCGTGCTCCTTGCGGATCAATATCTTCCCTTTACCTTAGCTCAGGTCTTTGTGCCCTTCCTTGCCCCCTACCGCCCGGTTTGGGTGGGAATAGGCGTGATCTCCCTCTATCTGATTCTCCTGGTCACCGTTACGTTTTACCTGCGAGGCAGGATCGGCCTGCGGACCTTTCGAGCCATTCACGGGGCGAGCCTCGTTGCTTACTTGGGGGCGACGGCCCACGCAGTGTTCGCCGGCACCGACTCCTCCCTGATGCCTGCCATAGCAATGTACGGAGCAACGCTTCTTTCGGTTGTCTTTCTTACGACCTATTGGCTCATCAGCCGGCGGTTTGACCGCCAGCAGAATGCCGCCCCCAAGAAAAAGGTGATTGTGCCCTATTCGCAGGCTGACCAGGATCGGAAGGCCCGCTACAGGCGTGCGCCGAATCCCCCCCTCCGTTGAGGCCCCTCGAAGCCGATTATGGCCCCGAGCGCAGGCGCCGGTGAGTTCCTTCCTTCCCCGCATGCGGCTGGCAGCGCCAAGCACGCCAACGCACCGCTGGCCGCCTGAATTCAATTCCCAGGCTTGAGCCTGGGACGGAGCGGGATGGCTTCCCTGGCACTATGCCCTCCGCACGTGGCAAGCGGCTTGGCTCCGCACCTTTCAGCTCCATAGAGGGGAAACCAGCCGGTGCAACCGCAAGGCACCGTCCACTGGTCCACCCTGTCCCAGAGCAGCTTGGATCAAGCCATTCCCGTAACTCCCTCGCGGACGAAATGCATTTCCACAAGATGCCCCAAGGTCCAAAATGAAAAGGTTGGGAATAAGAGGTTGGGAGAATCTGAGCCAAGTCTTCCCGAAAGAGCGGCTCCGGTTCTTCCCTGCTGCCCTTGGGATGGGGGGTTCATAATGCGCGAGTAGCTGGACGGGGCCGGACCGGCGCGACTCTCGCCCATCACCACGCCCGCACAGCGGAAGAAGCCTCAAAGGGAGTCACCCATGGCCATCGTCTGGACCACGCTTGGGCATTCTGCTGGAGTCTGGAGGGCGTTCGTCATTCTCGCCCTCGCTTGCTCTCGCTTTATGTTCGGCGCAACGGTGTGCTGCCTATTTAACCGGGCCGTTCACGGCGCTCTGGAAGAGTCGGCCTTGGCCGAAATGGCTTGCAGGCCGCTGTCCGGAGCCCTGGGTGCGTCCAGCGGCGGTCGCTGCGCCTCGGCCCTCCTTCTCACCCACCTTCCTGTCCAATCTCCCGGGAAGCTCTTTCCCCGCAGCTACTTTGCCCCTCTCTTGCCGTCCCTTCTGGCGGCTTGCTCTTGGGCGGCACCGGGCCCTGCTTTGAGCGGCAGTTTTCTCCGCTCCGGGATCGCCGCGCCACGCATCCGAGCGGGTCCCCTTGCCCTTGGGGTTGTCCTGCTGGGGGGTGAGGCCTAGGCCCTGACGATGCAGGCCGCCTTTCCACAAGGAAGGGCGTTGCTCGCTCTCCGCTTCATCGGAACCCTTTTTCGCTAGGAAGGGTAACGGCGCGGTATTCGGATCTCGTTGCAGATCTACACGCTGGTCAACTTGTGCTGCTCGTTGCTGCTCGCACGTGTCCTTGTGAGTATCATGCTGCCACCTCAAGTTATCTGAGGAAATCCCGCCTCGCCTGCGGCCGGCTTCGCCTGCAGCCGTTATTCGCCCTGGCAAAGAACCGCCGATCCCGAGAGGTGTTGCCGCCGGTGTTTCTGGGAATCCCAGGAATCCACTCGAAGCTCAGCAACGCCCATCACGCGAGAGCTATTGCCGCGAGCTGCAAGTCCTCTACTCGCTGCACACCGGCCTTGACGCGGCCCCTCAGGTTGAGCAGGCCAAACGTCCAGCTTCACCCTGCTCTCGGGGATGGGGCTGGCCCCCGATCTCGGAAAGCGGGTGTCCCGGACCTCAGACTTCGTTCTACAATGCATAGATGAACCCACAACCACTCGAGTGGGACAGTGCGGAAGCTCGCCCCAAGGGAGAAACATGCCTCTGATCCGAGATGCCCGCGAGGGAGATCTTCCCGCGATCGTCGCGATCTACAACGACTCCATACCGACACGCCAGGCGACCGCGGACACGGAACCAATCACCGTCGACTCACGGCGCGACTGGTTTGGAAGGCATTCACCGCAGCGCTATGCTCTTTGGGTGTGCGAAAGCGGCATCGAGATCGTCGCCTGGCTCAGCTTTTCCCCCGCCTTTTCCGGTCGGCCCGCCTACGCCTCAACAGCTGAAATCAGCCTGTATGTTTCCTCGAACCATCGACGCCAGGGTCTGGGGCAAGCCCTGCTGGCGAGGGCAGTGGATCAATCTCCTACCCTGGGCCTGGAGACGTTGCTGGCCTTGGTTTTCGCCCACAATGCTGCGAGCCTCTCACTCTTCGGCAAGTTCCAGTTCCGGCCGTGGGGTTACCTGCCCAAAATTGCCAAGCTCGACAAAGTCGAGGGGGATTTGATCATTTTGGGACGCAGGGTACTCTAGTCTTGCACAGTCAGGCACCGCCAGCCGCCGCCAAGGTGACAGGACCCTGGGGGCTGACAGGCCACCGCCGGCGAGGCAAGGGGACCGGCCATTTTCCATTTGCGGGCGGCCCGGTAAAGATTCTGTCGAAGAACTTTGCAGTACAACTTCCAGGCTGAGATGAGCGCCGGGGTCTGGCAGGAAGGTCTACAATCGAGCAGCGGGTGAGGTTCTGGGAAAGCATTTGTCCGAGACCCAAGCGCAGGGTCGGTCCAAGGCAGCCCTGCCGTCCGACTCTCGTGGCCGTCGGGCTCCCTTTGGGCGGGCAACCGGTGACATCTTCCCAGAGGGAGCCGATCGTGGCTCTTGGGGGGCCGTGCCACCCGGAATTCCAGATCTCCTCGGCCGCAACGGTTGCTGGCGGTCCCGCGGATCGCAGCTCTGACGAGGTCGTCCCATGTCCCCAAAATCCACGCCAGCTCAGAGGCTGATCCTGACGATCAAGGCAGATGTCGGCCGGACCCCCGAGGTGGCTGAGGTTGCTCTGTTTCTGTATGATTTCGTATCGCTGTACGAGATTCTCCGCCTTGGGACGGACCCCGAGTACAAGTCATATCGCTTCTCCCGCTTCTGCCTCTATCGCAAGGGACGCCCCCTGCTTCCCGCTGACCGGATGGTGGTGCGGGCCATTCGCCTGCATTCTCCGTTGGAAGTCATCACCACCATCGCGGCGCCCGGGGGCGCGGCGGCATCTGTTGCTACGGCTGCTTGGTCTGTCCTTCAAGTGGTTGAGAAGGTATATAACCTGCGCCTCAATCGCCAAAAGTTGGAGCTGGAAATCCGCAAGCTGAAGGGGGAGGCGGTGCAAACGCGGCTTCCCCTGGGTTTGCCGGAGGAGATGCCCGACCCGCTGCCGGTTCTCATGAAACGGAACGCGGCAGGGTACCTGGAGACACTTACTCGTCGGCTTCGCAACTCCCGAGTCCAGGTCACCGATATCCAGGTTGAGATCAGCGGGAGCCCATCCGATCCGAAACGGGCCAGCTCACTGGTCGCCGATGAACAGGATGCGGCGTGACCAAGGATCGTCAATGAGCTTTCCGACCCCCGATTGTCGCACAGCGGCCAGCCCTCGCGGGCATCAGGCTCTGGGTCGACGGGCGAATCGGCCTGGCCGGAAGCGCAGGGGGAAAGGCCCAGGCGCAATTCGAGGCGGTCGAATCATGGGCGCAGGCCTCCCGTGAGCAGATCGAGCGCTCACTAACTGCTCGACGTGACCGCTTGCGGGCTGAGAGTGAGCCTAGTCAAACTCCTGTTTCTCAGTGGGCATGCTCGCCTTCATAGCCACAGCCGTCCTGATATCCCTTTCGGGGGTCATGGCTCCCGGGCCCATTACCGCGGTCGCTATCGGAAGGGGTAGCGAGGATCCGCACCTAGGCGCATTCCTGGCGATCGGTCACGGGATCGTTGAAATCCCCCTCATGACCGCCGTCCTTTTCGGCCTCAGCCGCCTCCTGCAATTGCCCCACCTCCGGACAGGAATCAGCATTGCAGGCGCAATTTTCCTTGTGATCATGGCCGCGGGGATGCTGCGGCCGCAAGGAAATCCTCCCAAGGTCCTACGGGTTTCGGAGGGATCTCCGCTTCTGCTGGGAGTTCTTTTGACCCTGGGCAACCCCTATTTCTATGTTTGGTGGGGGACCATCGGCGCTAACCTGATCCTGAGTTCGGTCAGCTACGGAACCTGGGGTTTCGTTGCCCTGGCGAGTTCGCACTGGTCGTGCGATCTAGTCTGGGACACTCTCTTGTCCGCAGCTTCCTTCCGGGGGGGGCGATTGCTGGGGAGGCGCTTTCAGAGATTCCTCTTTGTGGCTTGCGGACTACTTCTGGTCGCCTTCGCTGCCAGGCTCCTGGTGCAAGGCCTTCGCGCTTCCTAGGGCCGCGTAAACGACATCAGACTTTGTCGCGTGTCGTCTTGCGGACGCGCCGGAGGAGATCTTTCGAACCCCGGGTGCAGCCCCGGGACGAACCCCAGACGCAGGGTCCGGGGCCGCTTCCGGGGTCCGTTGCGGGGGAACTCTTGGTCCTCACAAACCGGCGTTCCGTCACGTTTCGTTCCGCCGCGTTCAACTGGGGCGGCACTTGGGCTCGCACGAATCCCACCATTTCCAATCCGCATCCCTGTGTCCAGTCTTTTGTACGGGACACTGGGATAGCACCCAAATTCTCCCCCAAGAGGAACCCAGCGCGTATTTGCGCGGCCGTAGCCTCCTGTTTCCTGAAGAGAGATGGTGGATAGAGGGAGCGCGGACTTCGGGCTCGCCCTCGTCCATTTCCGTCTTACACAGCCCCAGACCGAGCCCGGCCGTTTCAAAGCCTTTCTACAGGGAAGAGATCGGGGAGGCCGGGGCCCGTTGGTTGGGTTGCCGTTCGTCTCTGCCGCTCCAATGCGCGACCCAGCCCCTTGCCCGGGTTATAATCACACTCTTGAAAATCGGCACCATGGCGGTGCCTGTGGAGGGCCAAAGGGATAAATGTCATACCTTCCGACGCCGAAATCACACAAGCCCAAGCTCGAGAAACTATCTGCGGCAACTTCCCCAGAACCAACGCCTCGCCTCCCGCGCCCACCCAGTGCGCTGAGCGTTCGCCTGGGGATCGGCGACCGTGCGCTCGTTATCCTGATGATCGCATACCTGGTCGTGCTCGGGGCGATTGCTTATCTGGGCTACAGCCTGACGCGGAACTTGGGGGACCGAACCGTTGGGAATTCGGGGAGCGGATTCTCCCCCGCCAGTGCCGCCCAAGCCTCGGCGTTGCCTCCTGAATCGACACCGGTGGCCGGAAGCATCTCCGGACCGGCCTTCCAGTCCTGGAACGGCGTGGACCGGGTAACGGTGCTCGTCATGGGCCTGGACGTGCGCGTCAACCAGCCGGCCGAGAGCGGTCCTTCCCGCACGGACACGATGATGCTGATCAGTATGGATCCCGTCGCCATGACCGCAGGCGTTCTGTCCATTCCGCGCGACCTGTGGGTAAATATTCCCGGGTTCGGATTTGACAAAATCAACACGGCGTACTTCGACGCGGAGACCTACAAGCTTCCGGGCGGCGGGCCGGCCCTGGCCATGCAGACGGTGGAGCAGCTACTCGGCATTCCCATCGACTACTACGTCGTCCTCGATTTCAATACCTTCACCTACTTCATCGACAATCTCGGCGGTATCGATGTCAATGTGCCCGAAAGGGAGCTCAAGATCCACACCATCTACAATGGAAAGACCTACGACTACCTCCTCAAGCAGGGGATGAACCACCTCAATGGGCCACAGGCTCTCGCCTACGCCCGGGACCGCGACACACCGGGAGGAGACTTCGACCGTGCGCGACGGCAGCAGCAGGTGATCTTTGCCGTCCGCGACAAGGTGCTGCAGCTAAACATGCTTCCCCACTTGATCCTCGAGGCCCCCGATTTCTACAATTCCTTCGCCCAGGGCCTGAAGACCAATGTGCCTCTGAACCAGGCGATTTCCCTGGCCTGGACAGCGAAGGGGATCACGAGCAATAACATCAAGACGGGGATCATCAGCACGGGTCAGCTGCAGTCGCTGACCCAGATCAACGGGCTCGCTGTCGATATCCCCAACTTGGACGCCGTCAGAGCGCTGCGCGACCAGGTATTTCTCTCGCCCGGTGGGGTCGGACCGTCCGCGTCCTCGGCCAACCCCACGCAGGCGGCAGTCCAGGAGGCGGCCAAGATCCAGATCCTGAACGGATCGGGGGTCTCGGGGATGGCTGCTGCGACGAAGGATTACCTCGTCAAGCAAGGATTCTCTGACGCCAATATCACGGTGGGGGATGCCCAGGGGGGCTACGCGGCGAGCCAGGTGGTTGATTTGACCGGGATGCCTTCCACAGTTGCCTATCTCGTGAAGCTCCTGGCGGTGGACCCGAGCAACAACCTGAGCCAGATCAATCTTCAAAGCACGACGGATGTACAGGTGATCCTCGGCGCAAATTGGAGAGTTCCCTCCAGCTAACCTTCGGCTCTTGCTGGGGCCGGGCCCCTTCGGACCCGGTCCTCTCCTCTCGCAGCGTTCGACCGCCCAGGTTCGGCCAAGCAAAGGCCGTCCAAGACGCGCGCCAACAAAATCTCGGGCCGGGACGGGAGTCAAGCTCCCTTTCGGGCTCCTCTTCCTTCCCATCCTGGCTGGACGAAATCTGACGAGGCGCCTCTGGACAAGCCGAGCTCCCGTGCTCGGCAGCCCTCGGCCCTCTACTGCACCGGCCAACTATCGACTGCGCCCGGATGGATTCTGAACCCTGAGGACATGTCCCCCGGAGTTCTCAATTCAAGAGAAGGATGGAATTGGTCCGTGCAAGGAAACGGGGTGCTCCAGCATTCATCGTTTGTGGGAACGTGAACCGACAAGCCGCTGTCCGTTTTCATAGTCGTAAAGGCCGGGAGCCGAGAATTATCCGGGGGCAGCAGCAAATATCGCCGCTCGGTCAGGTAGGGGTGGCTGAACGGGGATATCCATAATGCAAGCAGCACGGCGATCAGGACCAGCAGGCCGCGGTGCTGCTCCTGAAGCCCCGTAACCGATTCGGCTACCAAGACGGCTAACCCCACCATGAGAATCCAGAACGAGGCCAGAGCAAAGCGATAGGCCGGCGCCGTGAAGAACCAAAAGGTTAGTCCCCCCACCGGCAACAGCAGAAGCAGCCACAGGGTCCTCGGTCGATTTGGCCGACGTCGATAATCCAGGGTAGCCAGCGCCACGATGGCCAGGAGGGCCGAGGCTTGCAAGGGCACCGTGATGGAGTTGGGCAGTTTCTGGAACCAAGCCGGAAGCCAGTTGCCGTTCAGGGTGACGGTCCCGGGGGAAACATCGGGGTTGCGAGCGCGGGCCCGTATCCAGTTTTCCTCGTGCTGAACCAGGGGAAGGGGCATTCTCCAGTCAACCGCCAGCGGACCGAAGGTCGTAGGGTAGCCCAGGTATCCGCTGACGACGACGGTGCGAGCCTCCCAAGGAAGAAGAACGGCCGAAGCCGCGACGAGGGGGATCACGAGCGATCCGAAGCGGAAGATCCTGGCCTTGGGGCGCGATCGGATCCCCCAAACCACGAGCGTGAGAAGAATGGCAGCGAGGCCGAGTCCCATAAAGGATTGCTTGGCGGCCATGCCCGCGGCGGCCACAAGCGAGATCCAGAAGACTTGATAGTTGGTCTCGCTGCGCTCGGCTGGCTCAGAGAGAAATCGGATCACCTGGCAGCAGAGCACGACCCCCAACGGAAACAGGCCAACATCAGGAGACAGGCTCGGAAACCTGTCATTGTTCATCAAGGCCAGCGAGGGCCCCAGGAAGAGAGCCAGGAAGAGGTCAGCGGGGTTCACTCTTGCCGATCCGAGCAGAATCCGGCGAATCCCAACCAAGCAGAGCAAAATGAGTGCCATCAACAGCAGGCCGTTAGCAAGTTCGTAGGAATTGTTGTGGAAGGGCCCAAAGTCCAATAGAGCGGCGTAGAGGAAATAGGCGTTGTTGAACGCCAGCCGCGGCTCCAGGTTGCCCAGCCCCGGGAGGATCGGGAAGTTTCGGAGCCAAAGCACGGTGGGCAGGTGGTAGGCCGGAGTATCACTTCCTTGAATCGGACGCATGGCCTCGGTGGAAACCAAAGCCGCGATTCCGCCCGCAACCAACAGTAGGGGCCAGTAGGCCCCCGCCGCCCGTACCCGCTCCACCACCTGCTTGCGGTAGAGCAGCCATCCAGCGAGTCCGGCAGCAGCCACGATGAGGACCGCCGCCCGCCCGATGGGAAACCCTAATTGAAAAATCTGGAGAAACGCGATTTGCGCGGCCCAGCCAAGCCAGAAGGCGTAAAGCAGGTCCTCGGCCCGTTGCACGGGCAAGCCGAAGGCCTTCCGGCCCAAGAGGCCAACGCCGATGAAGAGCAGTATCAATGCGACCCAAGTAACGATAATCAGGATCACCGGGCTGTCTCTCCATTACGGAGACTTGAACGGTCCCCGAAATGTCGGCAATGAGCTCCTGGCCCCCCACTGCCGCCTGGCTTGCCTCCGTCGGGCGTATCGGCCGGGAGAGAAGCCCTAACCGGCGCTCTTCTCCCGGTCGTGGCAGGGCTTGACGAGAACCTTGCAGACAAATACGCGGGTCTCTCGAACCGCCTTGGGAGTGCGAATTGTACTCCAGGGGATAGAGGACGAGTGGGCTCGGCGGGTGAGGCCGAGCGGTGAGGGATCTCTCAAGCTCGGTGCACGGCAAGCCCTGCCGCAAAGGATTTGCAGATGATCCGAGGAGGCGCCTGCATGGCACGCCAGAACGATCGAAAGGGACTCTGTTCGCCTCCCCGGATGAAAGATCAGGCGATCTGCTCGCTCATCGCGAACCTAGGGCCTCTCCCTGACCCAGGCGCCGTTTTGAGGTACGTACGAAGGGGCTTTGTGCACGTCCAGACCGACGATCGTGATATGCTGGTTCATAAGCTGGCACCTCCGTATGTGGACAGGCTCCACTTGGTCGCGGAGTAACCCGCGATCATTATTCACGCAGGTCGCCGGCTCGTCCATTCTATCTTAGGTGTGCGGCAACTTCCGGGGCTCTGCGGAACTTTCGCGAGTTGCGGGCCGCACAGATGGCATGGACTCAAACCGGAAGCGCCAAGGGGGAGAGGAGGGCGATCCCGGCGGGGTCGGGGCAGGGGCGGCCTGTGTGCGGCCGCTGTCCGGGCTCCGCTCCGCACGAGGGGAGGTTCCCGACGTCCAAGGCCAACTTTCCGACCGGTGTGCCACATCTCGTCCTGCTCAACAAGCCTTACCGCGTCCTGTGCCAGTTCACCGACAGAATGGGGAGGCTGACCCTGGCCAGCTTCCTTCCCGTGGCGAAGGTTTACCCTGCGGGACGTCTTGATTATGAGAGTGAAGGCCTCGTGCTCCTGACCGATTCCGGGTGGCTTCAACACCTGATTGCCAACCCAAGCAGCAAGAACCCGAAGACCTACTGGGTTCAAGTCGAGGGCCGGCCTCGTCCCGAGGATCTCTCGCTACTCCTCGGCGGGGTTCAACTGCCAAGCGGAATCGTCCGGGCCCGCGCGGCCGAGATCAATGCGGCGCCCCCTGTTTGGCCGAGGAACCCTCCGATCCGGGAACGTCAATCCATTCCCACTTCCTGGCTCAGGATCACTCTTAGGGAGGGCCGAAAGCACGTGGTGCGGCACCTGACCGCCGCGGTAGGTTTCCCCACGCTGCGCCTGATCCGATATTCGATCGGCCCCTGGACTCTCGATGGCTTGCAACCAGGGGAATGGAGAGAGATCTCTCTGCCCCGGGATTGGGAGCCCGAGGTCGATCGCCCTGCCGCTTCCCGCATACGAGAAGCAACTTGAGCCGATCATTGCATAGCCAAGAACAGGCTCGGGGAAGCTCCACAGCCTCAACTCGATTCCGGAGAACGCTTTCCTTCCCATGGAGATCAAACCCGCCAGACCGGGCCCTGCCAGGCTGGGCTGAAGAGAACCCGGAGGTTGCGAAGCCTTCCGTTCGCGAGACAGCTCCTCTCATCGAGCCCGAGCGGGAGTTTGCGGACCACCGGTGCCCAACGACATAGTCGGCCCACCGGGGGATAGAGTGACGTTCTCTGTCCCCTAAGGGGGACAGCTTCGCAGAGCACGCACACCCCGTTGGGTCACGTTACGCTTTGCCCGCCCCGTCCGGGCGGTAGGAGTAGCTAGAGTGCCAAGAGCAAGATGCAGGATATTTCGGGCCGCATTCACATCGCGGTCGAGCACGAGACCGCAGGCAGGACAGTGGTGAACCCGAATTGCCAGAGTCTTTTCAACCCAATCGCCGCACCCGCTGCACCTCTGCGAGGTGTTGAACGGGTTCACGGCAACCATCCGGCGACCAGCGTCTTCCGCTTTGTACGCCAGCAGCTGCCGCAACTCGCCCGGCCCCGCATCGTGCGACGAGAGGGCCAAATGTCTGTTGCGGTTCATAAACGCGAGAGGCATATCTTCCACGGCAATCAGATCGTGCTCTTTCACCAACCGGTGCGAAAGCTGATGCAGGAAGTCCCGGCGCTGGTTGGCGATGTGCTCGTGCAATCCAGTGATCTGGCGCATCGTGTTTCGCCGGCGATGACTGCCTCTTGTTTGTCGGGCTGCCCTCCGCTGGAGAATACGCAACTCAACCAGACTCTGCCGCAACCAGCGCGGGTTCTCAATCG